>VFQS010000868.1_pt1 | contig 30211 bp, 23 predicted proteins | sample 3512361 | NCBI WGS metagenome assembly VFQS01 (sample SAMN10412375, study PRJNA504923) | tailings metagenome | isolation source: Relicate 1 Philex TSF3 active mining | place: Philippines
GAAGGACGCTATCAAAATACGTATCCTGGCCAACAAAGCTATCCGTTCAGTTGCGAAGCGGATTGTTATCAAGCGCAAACAACACTGCAATGTCAAAGCGATAGCCCAGCGGAACAATGTCGCTACACAGGTCCACAAGCCAACATAGAAAATACCAGTGGTTTTAAAGTACGATGGTTTGGTCATGCAAGTTTTCAAATCAGTACTAGCGATGGTCAACAAATATTGCTCGATCCAGTCACCGAACAATTTGATTGGCCAGTGAATTGGGGCTTTCATTTGTTACGTGGATTTAGCCGCGGATTACCACAAGGATTAAACGATCAAATTTTATCGAATGCGAATGTGGTCTTATATTCACATATCCACTACGATCATTTCAATAAAGCAGACATCGAACGAATCGGTAACAAGCCAGACTACTTGGTACCACTTGGCTTCGCTGATCATTTCCCTAAAGGCGCATATCGAATCAATGAAATGGCTTGGTATAGTCAGCAAAATTTTTCATCACTACAAATTCATGCCGTACCCGCACATCATTTCAGCAATCGCATTTTAGTACCGCTGGTATACGAAGATTTTGCGAAAAGCGCTTGGAATGGCTGGCTACTTCAATCACGCGGCAAATCATTGTTCTTCGCCGGCGATACGGGTTACTCACTGCACTTTAAAGATATCCGTCAACGTTACGGTGCTATCGACGTGTGCCTGTTACCGATTGCCTCGTATTATCACAAAGAAGACGGTGCTCGCTACCGCAATGTTCACACCACACCCGAAGATGCGCTCAGCGCCGCGGTTGAGCTTGGCTGTAAAGTAATGATTCCTTGGGGCTATGGTAATGCTAGCTGGAAAATGGGCGACCACAGCAGCCATTCAGCCTTACAACGCTTATTGACCGTGCGCCAACGAATTCAAGACAAACCGGAAGGCAAAGTACCTTTGTTGATCTTGAATGAGGGAGAGGAAGTTAGGCCTTAAATTGATAAACACATCCCCTATTATTTTGCACCCGGTGACAAGAGATCATCTGGAAGCTGGTCTAGCGATTCACTGCAATCCCGAAACCAATCGCTTTAATCCATTTGGACCACCGACACCAGAGCGTTTTGAACAAGCTTTGCTTGATTGGATATCGCACTGGGAAAACTATGGTTTTGGCTATTGGGCAGTTAGTCTAATGCAAGCGCCAAACCAAATAATTGGCTTTGGTGGCGTGATGGATACGATGGTTGGAACGCAGGTCGGTTTGAATTTGTATTTTCGTTTGTCTCCATCAGCTTGGGGAATTGGCGTTGGTACCGCCATCGCGGAAGCTGGACTTCATCAAGCCTTTGTTCAACAGCGTAGAGATGCTGTGTTAGGACTGGTCAGACCCAAAAATCTGCCATCGCGCAAAACACTTGAGAAAGTCGGAATGCTTGCATTCGACACTTGCAAGGACGTGCCCGATCAAGAACCAAGTTTAATTTATCGCATCACCGCACGTGAATACGCAAACCGTAAAAAATAAAAAGAAAGAAAAACGGTCGCAGTAGATCCGCTTGGATGTTGATCACAATTGCAGATAAAAATCATATTTACAATTTCTCACAGACTTCTGGCCGAACTCGCATAAAATGCCAACTTCGTTTCATGTTTATTCAACATGATTTTTCATTTATCTTTTTTAAAATGAGCTTCCTATGAAAAAAGTTTCCCATGCTTCGTATTTATTGATGGCATTGAGCTGCGCTCTGGCACTAGGCTGTAGCAAGAAAGCACCCGAAGCATCTGCTGAAGTTGCAGCGAGTGAAGTGGCACCAGTAGCAAGTGCAACAGCACCAGCACCTGCGCCAAAGCAAGCCGAACCGATTTCAAGCGAGCCAACTGCGGAACAACGCGAACAAGAAAAAAAGAAAGCCTTGATGGATTACGCCAAGATGGAAGATCAATATTTGAACGACACCAAGGCGCAATGGGCGAGTAGCGCAAAAGCGAGTTCGACATTTGGTGAAGAAGGTAGCTCTGGGCCTTCGCCATACAATGTCGCGAGCAATGCCAAAGGCGGTGTCGATGGCAAAGCATGGACCAACGGTCGTCAAGATATTGGTTTTGACTGGCTAGAAGTTAATTACGACAAACCCGTCGCGGCGACTGAAGTACGGATTGTCTTTGATGATGGCAAAGGCGTTGAATCGATTAACAAAATCGAATTGCAAAGCATTGATGGAAAATGGAATACCGTTTGGGACGGCATTAGCGACCAAAAAGCGGATCGCCGCGGCAACCGTACTTGGTTCGTACGTAGCTTTGACAAAACCGATTACAAAGTGAAAGCGGTCAAAGTCACGATAGCGAATAACTTAGAACGCGGTTACAAAACAATCGACGCGGTGCAATTAGTCGGCGAATAAGTATGTGTGAGTGAATCGCTAGCGTATCTACGCCTCTTGCACCAGCAGAGGCGCAGATACACGAGCTAGTCACTCACTGACGGTATTACTAGCAATCGCGAATCAGCTTGATGTCGAAATTACCGCGTTCTTTCTAGGACGTCCTCGAGATACCGGTTCAACGCGCCGTTCAGTTAGTTTAGCCATTTCTGCCTTGAAGTTGGCAGAACCGAGAACCCATGCTTTATTCGTCGCATCATTAATCGCTTGCAAAAGTGTTGACGACAAACCATTCTCAAGCAATTGACGGTAGGCTGCTTCGCGTTGAAATGGCGTATTCCCCAAGCCCCAATACATCGCATGATCGGCCAACAATGGATCAGTACGCATCCCCAAATGATGCTGGCAGCTCGACCACCAATAACTGCTCGGCTCTTGCACTAAATGCTGACGAACCGCCATCTCTTCTAACATGACACAGCACGGCAAAAAGTACTGGCTAGATTCCAACACCGTCGCCTTAAATCTCCCCTGCCACAGCAAACCACTACGCTGATACTTCGCATTAAAGTAAGGCACGTAATAACGTCCTAACCACTGCATCAATTTTCCCAAGCCAAGTTCGTCAGTGGGCGTTACTAATAAATGAAAGCGATTCGGCAATATGGTGTAGGCATGTACTTGCACCGCGAATTGTTTCGCCCCTGACTTGAGCCAATCTAAGAAAACTTGGTAATCCGCAGACTCGACAAAAATGATTTTATTATCGATACCAGCTTGGGTAATGTGATGAGCCTGATGTGGAATTACCAGACGCGGAAGTCTTGCCATGATGAGTATTTTGCAAAGCCGATTTAATTGGGGACATTGTAGTAGAAAATGCTCGCCATGGGTCAACATCAGCGCCAAAGACATCCTGCTCGTGAAGGATAGGCATAGTCGGCAAAGCCGCTCTTAACATCGCAATCAATATAAAAGTTAGTGCACTCGCAGTGCCAACCTCGGGTCGCTTTATCCACACATAGTGCGGAGCGCGTCTACGCGTTTCACGCACGATATCAAACAGCGTTAATCGCGCCTCCTCTGCATCCAAACACTCAACTACATAGGCAGAATCTCGCCACGTGCCAAGCAACATACTTTCTTGATTCGACGCTGTCGATGTTAACAAGCGCTGACCAAGTTCTGCTTGTGGCGGCACAATCAATAGTATCTTTGTTTTCATAAAGCACCTTTAAGAGAAATAGGCAGGAACTATAGAAAACCTACGTGATAAAACGATGTGTTTGCTGTGAGCTTGGAGTGAGCTTGAAGTGATGCCGCATTGAGCTTGCAATGTGCATATGAGCAAATCGATATACCTAAACTTTTGAACCTTACTCAAAGCGCGAAGATACTCAAGTTAAGTTGGCGCGAATATTGCATCAAACTTTGCATATCTCGTTTTAAATGTATCGTCTCGATCCATCTTTGGAGTCATACTTGTCTGATCTGCATGCTTCAAGTTTAAAAATAGTCGTCATTAATACGATAACGTCAGCATCTGAGCAACACGATCAAGATGCGATCGCATTACAAAGACAAATGACGCGCTCGCGCGATTTGCGTATAGGCTTGTTACAAGCTGGTTATAACATCATCGCCTCGATCCCCGGCGATATGTACTTGGTTGATCGCTTAACGCAGTTGCAACCCGATATGATCATTATTGATGCCGAGTCCGATGCACGCGATGTATTGGAAGAATTAGTGCTAGTCAGTCGTGATGCGCCGCGCCCTATCGTCTTATTTACCGAAGAGGACAATCCCTCACAATTGGCGTCCGCAATGGCAGTCGGCGTCTCGGCTTACGTCGTCGCCGGACTCCAAGTAGAACGTGTCAAACCTGTGCTGGAAGTCGCTGTTGCAAGATTTCGAGCTGATCAAAAATTACGTACAGAACTGCACGATACCAAAAATAAACTGGCAGAACGCAAGACCATAGAACGCGCCAAAGGCTTGCTGATGGCACGCCATCAACTTAGTGAGAACGATGCCTATCAACGCTTACGCAAGCAAGCAATGGAAAAAAATCTGAAACTAGTTGAGTTGGCACAACGTATCTTAGATGTCGCTGATTTATTGGGATAAGCGGTGACACAGTTTGGTGCAATGCACCAAGTTGGCATCCAAAGCAGTGCAGTAAGATAGTAAAAATCTTATCAACAGCACCCTTTTAAGCTGAAACTCCGACAGAACCAGTTGGCACACAACTTGCAAAGAAAAGCTTAAGTACCGTTTTGGTACACCACGAAAACTTGCCAACGGCGGCAATTTTCACAAGACAAAGGCGTCTTCCTACCTGCTCCAATGCGTGCGGTAGTAAGACGCCTTTTTTCGTTCTGACTTTGAAATTTATCATTTGAATACCATCACGCTGGAGTCTGATCATGCATAAGCAAAATAAGTCCATCCTCAAAACGAATGAAACAGGTGCTCTCTATGAAAACTCTGCAACAGAACGCAAGACCGAATTCTCAGCAAAAAATCAAACTCGCCGCGAATTTATACAAAGCGCTAGTAGCATGGTCGGCCTTGGAGCAGGCAGCATGTTAGGCCTAAGTTCGATGGGAGCGGCCAGCACCGCGTGGGCAGCGGGCTCAGACAAACCAGAAAAAGAAGAAGTCAAAATCGGTTTCATTCCACTCACCGATTGCGCCTCGGTGGTGATCGCTGCCGTGATGGGTTTCGATAAAAAATATGGCATCAAAATCGTGCCCAGCAAAGAATCCTCTTGGGCCAGCGTGCGCGATAAGTTGGTCAATGGCGAACTCGATGCTGCGCACGTTTTATATGGTCTGGTGTATGGAGTACAACTCGGCATCGGCGGCCCTAAAAAGGATATGAATATCCTGATGACGCTCAACAATAATGGTCAAGCGATCACATTATCGAAAAAGCTAGCTGACAAAGGCGCCGTTGATGGCGCAGGTCTTGCAAAACTCATGGCGCGTGAAAAGCGGGAATACACATTCGCGCAAACCTTCCCTACTGGCACCCACGCAATGTGGTTGTATTACTGGTTAGCGGCACACGGTGTCAACCCGATGAAAGACGCGAAAGTGATCACCGTACCACCGCCACAAATGGTGGCGAATATGCGTGTCGATAACATGGACGGCTATTGCGTTGGTGAGCCTTGGAATCACCGTGCGGTGGCAGATGGCATCGGTATTACTGCTGCGACCACGCAAGATATTTGGCGCGATCATCCTGAGAAAGTCTTAGGATGCACCGCAGAATTTTCGCAAAAATATCCCAACACCGCACGCGCCTTGATCGCGGCGATTCTCGATGCGAGTCGTTGGATAGATGCCTCGCTCATGAATAAACAAAAGATGGCAGAAATCATCGCTGAGAAATCCTATGTCAACACTTCTGTTGATGTGATTAATCAACGCATTTTGGGACGCTATCAAAATGGTTTAGGCAAGACTTGGGATGATCCTCACTACATGAAATTCTTCAATGATGGTGCGGTGAATTTTCCCTACTTATCAGACGGTATGTGGTTCTTAACCCAGCACAAGCGTTGGGGCTTACTCAAAACAGATCCAGATTATCTGGGGGTGGCAAAAGCCGTCAATCGTATCGACATTTACAAAGATGGTGCAACGCTGGCGAAAGTCAACGTACCGAAAGATCCTATGCGTAAGAGCAAGCTCATCGACGGCACAGTATGGGACGGACAAAACCCTGCAGCCTATGCCGCCGCATTTAAGATCAAAGTCTAAGGATTAGCGATGACTACTCTGCTCTCAACATATTCGACAGGCGATACAGCTAGTGCTGATAGCAACGCGCCAGAGAAAACCAAAGCTGCAACGGCAAGCATACAAGCAATCAAGAAGGAAACAATGATGGCCAAGCCCTCTGTATTCGCTAATCTTACAATCAAGCTCAAAGCGCTCGCTTTCAAGCTCTTACCGCAATTTCTGGGCTTAGCAATGCTGGTGTTGATTTGGGCAATTATTGCAGAGAAAAATACCTCGCTGCCCTCACCTTTGCTGACTCTGCAAGAAGCCATCAAATTATTTTCTGATCCCTTCTATCAAAATGGTCCGAATGATCAAGGCATAGGGTGGAATATCTATGCGTCCTTAAAACGCGTCGCGGTCGGCTTTGGTCTTGCCGCTGTGATTGGCATTCCACTTGGCTTCATGATTGGTCGCTTTAGTTTTATGGCAGGCATGTTTAATCCGATTATTAGCTTGCTCAAACCGGTCTCACCCTTGGCGTGGTTGCCGATAGGATTGTTGGTATTCAAAGCCGCGCATCCGGCAGCGATTTGGTCGATTTTTATTTGCTCGATTTGGCCTATGGTCATCAATACCGCCATCGGTGTGCAACGCGTACCGCAAGATTATATGAATGTCGCACGCGTTTTAAATCTGTCTGAATGGAAGATTCTGACGCGGATTTTATTACCTAGCGTCCTACCTTATATGTTGACGGGAGTGCGTCTGGCAATTGGCACCGCGTGGTTGGTAATCGTGGCCGCAGAGATGCTCACCGGTGGCGTCGGTATCGGCTTCTGGGTCTGGGATGAATGGAATAACTTAAACGTACCGCACATCATTATTGCGATTGTGGTCATTGGATTCGTCGGCCTGTTATTAGAACAAGCACTGGTGGCGATGGCACGTGCGGTCACCTATGAAGAAACAGGAGCGTGAATATGGAAAAGCTAAACACTGCCGAAGCAAACGATAAAAAGTATATCGAAGTCCAACACGTAGATATGCGTTTCGACACCAAGAAGGGCAGCTTTCATGCGCTACGCGATATCAATTTGCGGATTGCGAAAGGTGAATTCATTAGCCTGATTGGTCACTCTGGTTGCGGCAAATCCACTTTACTCAATTTGATCGCGGGTTTAACTACTGCGACTTCTGGGGCCTTGCTATGCGCGAATCGTGAAATCGCAGGCCCTTCGCCAGAACGCGGTGTAGTGTTTCAAAATCATTCGCTGCTTCCTTGGCTCACCTGTTTTGAAAACGTCTATTTAGCAGTGGAACGCGTATTCGCGGCCACAGAAAGTAAAACAGAATTAATCAATCGCACCCGCAAGGCCTTGGCACTGGTGGGTTTGACTGCGGCGGATAAAAAGCGCCCACATGAAATCTCGGGTGGAATGAAACAACGCGTTGGCATCGCCCGTGCTTTGGCAATCGAACCGAAAGTTCTATTAATGGATGAACCGTTCGGCGCACTCGATGCACTGACGCGCGCGCACCTTCAAGATGAGTTACTCAAGATCGTCGCCAAGACGCAATCGACGGTGGTGATGGTCACGCATGATGTCGATGAAGCCGTACTCCTCTCTGACAAAATCGTGATGCTCACTAACGGCCCAGCCGCGACTATCGGAGAAGTGTTATCGGTGGAATTAGCACGACCACGTGAACGGGTCGCGCTAGCCAACGATGCGCAATACGCCAAATATCGCAGCGCTGTGCTGGAATTTTTATATCACCGCCAATCGCATCCTAATAAAGAAGTCGCTTAAACCAGTCACACTAGACCCGAATTACCAAGAGAAAATATCATGAAAAAACTCAAGCTCGTCATGGTCGGCAATGGAATGGCAGGTGTACGCACCTTAGAAGAATTGCTGAAAATTTCGCCCGATTTGTACGACATCACAGTCTTTGGCGCGGAACCTTACGCCAACTACAATCGCATTTTGTTGTCGCCCGTATTAGCAGGCGAGCAAACCATCCAAGACATTATGCTCAATGATGTCGACTGGTATGCCGAGAACAATATCACCCTACATCTAGGTAAAAAAATCGTCAAAATTGATCGCTACAAACGTGTGGTCATCGCCGAAGACGGCATGGAAACCGAGTATGATCGATTGCTGATCGCTACAGGCTCTACGCCATTCATGTTGCCCGTGCCGGGCAAAGATTTACAAGGCGTGATTGCCTACCGCGACATCCACGATACCAATGCCATGATCGCCGCAGCGGCAGAGCATACACATGCAGTCGTCATCGGCGGCGGCTTACTAGGTCTAGAAGCTGCAAATGGCTTAAAGATGCGCGGAATGAACGTATCAGTTGTACATTTACCCGCATGGCTGATGGATAGGCAGCTCGATGTAACGGCTGGCAAGATGCTGCAAAAATCCTTAGAAGATCGCGGGCTCAATTTTCTATTGGAAAAAAATACCGAAGCCCTGCTCGGTGATGAAAACGGTCACGTCAAAGCCATTCGTTTTTCTGATGGTTTAGAAATTCCTACGCAGCTAGTCGTCATGGCAGTGGGCATTCGCCCGAATACTACCTTAGCAGAATCCGCCGGGCTGTATTGCAATCGCGGTTTGATTGTGAACGACACCATGCAAACTTATGACCCGCGTATTTATGCGGTCGGCGAATGCGTAAATCATCGCGGCACAGTGTATGGCTTGGTCGCACCTTTATTCGAGATGGCAAAAGTTTGCGCAAATCATTTGGCAAATTTTGGCATTGGTCGTTATCAAGGATCAGTCACCTCGACCAAACTCAAAGTGACCGGCATTGATCTTTTTTCGGCTGGTGATTTCTCCGGCGGTAAAGATACCGAAGAAATTATCTTGTCTGATCCTATCGGCGGCGTCTACAAAAAACTCGTGCTGAAAGACGACAAACTCATCGGCGCTTGTCTGTATGGTGACACCGTCGATGGCAGTTGGTATTTCAAATTGCTACGAGAGGGTAAAAACATCGCCGAGATACGTGATTCGCTGATGTTCGGTGAATCAAATACTGGCGACGTTGGCCATGAAGGGCATACCAAAGCAGCCGCCATGCCAGACAATGCTGAAGTCTGCGGTTGCAATGGCGTATGCAAAGGGACTATTGTCAAAGCGATTAAAGAAAAAGGCCTATTCACCTTAGAAGATGTACGCAAACATACTAAAGCTTCGGCATCCTGCGGTTCGTGCACAGGCTTGGTTGAGCAAATCATTACGTTCACGGCGGGTGGCGATTATTCCGCGACACCGAAAGCCAAAGCCATGTGCTCGTGTACCGATCACTCACATCATGCTGTGCGTGAAGCGATCAAAGTCAACCATTTATTGACCGTGGCAGCGGTTCAACAATTCATGGAATGGCGCACACCAAATGGTTGCGCCAGTTGCCGCCCTGCTTTGAATTACTATCTCATTTCAACTTGGCCGAAAGAAGCAGTGGATGATCCGCAATCGCGCTACATCAACGAGCGCTCCCATGCAAATATCCAAAAAGACGGAACTTACTCAGTCATTCCGCGTATGTGGGGCGGCGAAACCAATGCTTCCGAATTGCGCCGAATTGCTGACGTGGTCGACAAATTTAATATCCCCACCGTCAAAGTCACAGGCGGTCAGCGTATCGATTTACTCGGCGTGAAGAAGGAAGACTTACGCGCAGTCTGGCAAGATCTGGGCATGCCCTCTGGCCTCGCCTATGCCAAAGGATTGCGCACGGTGAAAACCTGCGTGGGCAGCGAATGGTGCCGCTTCGGCACACAAAATTCGACGCTGATGGGGCAACAATTAGAACGCGAATTAGCACGCATGTACGCGCCACACAAAGTCAAACTCGCGGTATCCGGTTGCCCGCGTAATTGCGCGGAAGCCGGGATCAAAGACGTCGGCGTGATCGGCGTTGATTCTGGTTGGGAAGTGTATGTGGGCGGGAATGGCGGCATCAAAACAGAAGTCGCGCAATTCTTAGTCAAACTCAAAACGCATCAAGAAGTCATGGAATATACAGGCGCGTTCTTACAACTGTATCGCGAAGAAGGTTGGTACTTAGAACGTACTGTGCACTACATCGCCCGCGTTGGCCTTGATTACGTCAAACAACAAATTTTAGAAAATGCTGCGCGACGTGAAGAACTGTATCAACGTTTGCTGTTCGCGCTGGAAGGTGAAGCTGATCCTTGGCATGAACCGGAGAGGGCGCAAGTGGATACGCGGCAGTTTGAGCGGATAGGTGGGTAATCCTCAAAATATCCTTTATGAATCTATTTCGATAACAAGCCCCCTCTTCCGCAAGCGGGAGAGGGTTGGGGGCGGAGCGGGGAATTCGATCAGCATGCTGATCGCCCGTAAAGCGATTCTCGCTTACAAGCGAGAATGCGCACTGCAAGTGAGGGTGGTTCAACAACACAAAGACATCATTCAAAGCACTTGCATCAATTGCTTGTATGAATTGTGATTTTGTCTGTAGCACTCCAAGCGCCCTCATCCCTAGCCCTTCTCCCGCTTGCGGGAGAAGGGCACCTAAAACAAAGGAAAACCCATGTCCAAAGAATGGCAAATCATCTGTCGCATAGACGACATTCCTGTACTCGGTGCGCGCGTAGTCAAACGTCCAGCGCAAACCGATGTCGCCATCTTCAGAAACAAGGAAGACAAAGTCTTCGCATTATTAGATAAATGTCCGCACAAAGGTGGCCCCTTATCGCAAGGCATCGTCTTCGGTGAAAAAGTCGCCTGCCCTTTGCACAACTGGAATATCGAGTTACCGACTGGTTGCGCCGTCTCACCTGACGAAGGTTGTACACAAAAATTCAGCGTCATGGTCGAAGCCGATCAAGTGTATTTGTGTAGTCACGAATTGTTGACTTTAGCGATTGATTCTTAACGTCTCACCAAACTCAGAATCAAGGTTGAATACGATGCGAGAAACTAAATCTACCTGTTGCTATTGCGGCGTTGGTTGCGGTGTCATCATCGAATCTGATGGCGCTCAAGTTATCGGGGTGCGTGGTGATCCGGCGCATCCTGCGAATTTTGGGAAGTTGTGCAGCAAGGGTAGTAATTTACATTTGACGGCTCAGCCACTATTGCAACAACAGGTACGCGCACTGTATCCCGAAATGCGTACTGCACGCAATCAAGAAAGACAGCGTGTGGATTGGGATGTCTGCTTAGAAACGTTGGCAGATAAATTCGCGGATTGCATACAAACGCACGGTGCAGACAGTGTCGGCTTCTATATCTCTGGCCAGTTACTGACCGAGGATTACTACGTCTTCAACAAGCTAGCAAAAGGCTTAATCGGTACCAATAACATCGACAGCAATTCACGACTTTGCATGTCAAGTGCGGTCGCTGGTTATAAGCAAAGTTTGGGTGCCGATGCGCCGCCTTGCAGTTATGAAGATATCGAAATAGCGGACTTAATTTTCATCGCTGGCTCGAATACCGCGTATGCCCATCCAATTTTATATCGCCGCATAGAACAGGCGCGTGAGAACAATCCCGCTCTCAAAGTGATCGTAGTTGATCCGCGTCGTACCGATACCGCTCGAGACGCTGATTTGCATCTGGCGATTTTGCCCGGCACTGATGTGGCGCTGTTTCACGGCATGCTGCATTTATGTTTGTGGGAAGATTTAATCGATACCCAATTTATCGCAGAACATACTGAAGGTTTTGCTGAACTCAAACAAACAGTGCGTGATTTCACGCCCGCATTTACTGCGCAAATTTGCGGCATCGCTGAAAAAGATTTGATTCAAGCGGCGCATTGGTTTGGGCAAAGCAAAGCGGCATTATCGCTGTATTGCCAAGGCTTAAATCAATCGAGCGCAGGTACTGCAAAAAATAGCGCCTTGATTAATCTGCATCTGGCGACTGGGCAAATCGGCAAACCCGGTGCTGGTCCTTTTTCTTTAACTGGACAACCAAATGCGATGGGCGGTCGTGAAGTAGGTGGTATGGCAAATTTACTGTCAGCACATCGCGATTTGAACAAACCTGAACATCGTGCTGAAGTTGCCGCCATGTGGGAAATACCTGAGGTTCCCGAGCAAGCTGGCAAAACTGCGGTGGAGATGTTTGAAGCCGTGCGTACAGGTGAGATCAAAATTATTTGGATCGCCTGTACCAATCCAGCGCAATCGATGCCGGATCAAAATTTAATACGCGCAGCATTAGAAAAAGCAGAGCTGGTGATTGTGCAAGAGGCATATCACAACACCGCGACGGTAGCGTATGCAGATGTACTTTTGCCTGCTTCGACCTGGTCAGAAAAGTCCGGTACCGTAACCAACTCTGAACGTAGAATCTCTCGCGTACGTGCTGCGTTACCAGCCATCGGGGAAGCCCGCCACGACTGGCAAATTGCCACACAGTTCGCACAAAAATTGGGACGAAAATTAAATAAAACAAAACCCGATTTTGCTTACACTGATCCAGAGACGATCTGGAATGAACACCGCAATAGCACAGCAGGACGTGATCTCGACATCACCGGTTTATCGTATGCGTGGTTAGAAGAACATGGACCGCAACAATGGCCCTTCCCTGCTGGCGGCAAACTTGGAATAAAACGTCTATACCAAGACCATCAATTCGCCACCGCAAACAGAAAAGCACGTTTTATCAATTGCAGCTATGTCGCGACTACAGAAAAAATCACGCCACGCCACCCCTTTGCTTTAAATACTGGTCGCTTGCGCGATCAGTGGCATGGCATGAGTCGCACCGGTTTGGTCGCCCAACTGTATGCCCATGCGCCTGAGCCTTGCATAGAAATGGCAACCCAAGATATGCAACGCCGCTTCATCAATGATGGGGATTTTGTCGAAGTCAGCAATCAACGAGGGACACAAATCCTGATCGCAAAAGCGAGTACGCAACTCAAGGCTGGGCAAAGCTTTATCGCCATGCATTGGGGCGAAGAATTTGTCTCGGGCAGCCAAACAAATCAACCTCTTTTTGGTGTGAATAGTTTATGCAATCCGCGCTTTGATCCTATTTCTAAACAGCCTGAGTTAAAACACAGCGCGGTCAAAATCAGCAAAATTGACTTGGCATGGCAATTCCTCGCCTGTGCTTGGGTTGATTCCTCACAGATCTTCAATGTACAACAAACGCTGCGCCGCTATTATCCTCACTTCACTTACGCGAGTTGCGTGCTATTTGGACGCGAGCGTCAAGGTCTATTATTTCGTGCTGCGCATAGCATTGCGGTTGCAGCGGAGGTTATACACGCGATTGAACGCCTACTTGGCTTGCATGGCGAGTTTGTGTTGCAATACGACGATATCAAACGTGGGACTGGGCGCAAAATTTTAATTGAGACGAAACAAACTACACTTCCCCAAAAATGTATCGCGGGTTTTTCTTTAGCAGGCGATATTGCAGCAGAAAATTGGCTCAAACAATTGCTATTAGATGAAGAAGCGCTAACGATTACACCCACCTTGCTCGCCCGATCTCAGCCTGCCGTGAGCAAGGTCTCTGGTGGCCAACAAGATAATCAAGTCGTGTGTACATGCTTCAATATCAAGGCGCAACAAATCAAACATTCGCTAAGCTTGCATAACGGAGATGAGAAACAGCGACTTAGTCAGTTACAACAAGCTTTAGCTTGTGGTACGAATTGCGGGTCTTGCATACCTCAACTAAAGCAGTTCGTGCGCGAGGCCGCGCTTACTGATTAAACTTCTAATGATTAAACAACTAAGTCAAATTCTGCTTTTTTATCCCACCATCGGTTGATTACAGCTTGCACCAGCATCCCATTGTGTGGCACTCTCGCAGTTCATTTTCTGTCCGACCTCACATGCGTCGGACTTTTCTATTTGGACTAAACAAGTATGCAACATTTTCGTTTATCTATTCTTATTTCTCTGATTTGCTTAGGCATCGCAACCTATTGGGGTTACACTCATGGCGGTGTGACTGCGGCAGCCAGTGCGCTTGGTATTGCGATGATTCTGGCGATATTAGAAATTTCGCTGTCATTTGATAATGCCGTCGTCAATGCTTCTGTCTTAAAGAATTGGGATGCGTTTTGGCAAACTCTGTTTTTAACAGTGGGTATTATCATCGCGGTATTTGGTATGCGCTTGGTTTTCCCTCTGGTGATCGTAGCCGTTGCGGCAGATTTGGGATTGGCTGAAGTTTGGAACTTGGCGATCGACAATCCTAAGGAATTCTCCACACATCTAATTAATCATCATGCTGAAGTAGCTGCTTTTGGTGGTGTTTTCTTATTGCTGGTATTTCTCAATTTCTTATTGGATGATGAAAGAGAAATGCACTGGCTTGGCAATGTCGAAGCCAAAATCGCCAGCTTTGGTCGTATCAGTTCCATCCCTGTGTTGATTGCACTTGGCGTCGTGGTTGGTAGCGTCAGTTTGGTCGAAGCGTCACAACAATATGCTGTCTTATTATCTGGCGTGTGGGGCATCATCGTGTACGTTGGCGTTGACTTCATCAGCAGCTTGCTAGAAAAAGAAGAAGCAACGGATGTCAATGTCGGCGCGGTTGTGAAAACTGGCGGCATTGGCGGCTTTTTGTATTTAGAAGTGCTTGACGCCTCATTTTCATTTGATGGTGTGATAGGTGCGTTTGCTATCACCAGCGACGTGGTCATTATTATGTTGGGTCTAGCAATCGGTGCTTTGTTTGTGCGTTCAATGACTGTGTATTTAGTGCGCCAAGGCACACTCGAAGAGTATGTTTATCTTGAACATGGTGCACATTATGCGATTGGCATTTTGGCCTTGATCATGTTTGCAAGTATGAAATTCCATATTCCAGAAATCTTTACCGGATTGATTGGCGTTGCATTCATCGTGGCGTCGTTTTGGTCCTCATTAAAACATAAGCGACTTGAGCATACGCGCTAGAAAGTGAGGCTGAGCACTAAGCACCAAAGCGAGGCAGGGACGTGGTGAAGACGAGAAAGATCACATCTCTGCCTCAAAGAGTGCAGGCGTAGAGAGCATCACTTTTTCAAAAATTCGGGCGGGTGCTAACTTGCGGCGTAGTCTTGTAATTGCGCCCGATAAAAATCAATAAATGCTCTCACCTTGTGCGGCACATGACGACCCGGTGGTAACACTGCATAAATGCCACCGGATGGTAATCGCCATTCGGGCAGTAACTGTTGTAACTTCCCACTCTGCATTTCTGATTTTGCACTCATTGAATCCATCACCGAAATCCCCGCACCTTGCTGCAACAAAGCCAATAAACTACTTGGTGCATCAACTTGTAAGCGGGACCGCATATGTACCGTCTGCATCTCGCCATCAATATGACTGAACTGCCAAGTTAATGGCGTGGGCAAAAGGTTTAAAGCAATCCAGGCATGATTGCGCAAGTCTTGTGGCAATTGAGGATGCCCATGTTTTTTCAAATAGGCAGGTGCCGCTAGCAAGATTTGATCAAACTCACTCAACTTGATCGCCCGCTGTGACGAATCACGCAGCCAGCCCATACGAAACGATAAATCGATGCCATCAGTGACTAGATCACTAATGCGGTCGTTACTGCGCAAATCAATGCGCAAATCGGGATGTAAGGCAGCAAAGCGTGCCACTGCGGGTGCTAAGGATTGACTGGCGTGCATCACGCTGGTGGCAATTCTTAACACTCCCGTCAGGGCCTTATTCGCCGCCCCCACTTGTAAGATCGCATCTTGCAATCCCAACAGAGCCGGTTGGCATTGCTCATGCAATTGACGCCCAGCATCAGTCAGACTCAATCGTCGCGTGGTGCGGGTGAATAAAGCGGTGCCCAATTGCTGTTCTAGACGTGCAATTTGCACGCTGATCTTCGCCTTCGCCACATTCAATCGGTGTGCCGCTGCGGTAAAGCTCCCTGCTTCGACCACGGTGTCGAAAATTCCGAGTGCATTGAGATCAATTTGATCGAGAGTGGGCATGGTGGCTCCTTATTCGTGGTTTGAATATTTGCTTCTTTGGAGATTGCAACGACAGAAGTCAATTCATCTGCCTCATATCTCAAAATCGAACCGCTATTGATAAGAATATGAGAACAATGAATTGTAGATTTGACGGTTTATCTAGTCAATTAATTCGCCCATACTGCGTTTCATGCTGAGTTCTGTAATACAGACAAGCACAAATTCTCCATACATCTACGTCTTAACATCTACAACTTAACAAGGACTTCATCATGAATATCGCACTCATCGGCGCGTCAGGCTTTATCGGTTCCGCATTACGCCAAGAATTACTTAGCCGCGGACATCAAGTCACGGCATTCGTCAGCCAGCCCGCCAAATTAGCGGCACAAGAAAACTTGCGCGTAGAAGCGACCGACGTACAAGATTTAACGAGCTTGCGCACACAGCTTGCCAATTTCGATGCGGTGATCAGCGCATTTAGCGGGCATGCGCAAGCGAATACACTTGATTACTATGTATCTGGCATCAAGAATATTATTCAAGCAAGTAAGTCGGCCAAAGTGCCGCGTTTGCTGGTAGTTGGAGGTGCTGGTTCACTCGAAATCGCACCAGGTTTGCAGTTAATTGATACACCTGAATTTCCTGCTGCTTATAAAGCAACTGCAGAAGGTGCGCGTCAAGCTTTGAATTTATTGCGAGCAGAGACAGAACTGAACTGGACTATGCTGAGTCCAGCAGGCGTGATCGCACCCGGGCAACGCACTGCTCAATTTCGCCTCGGCAAAGATCAACTCCTTACCGACGCAGACGGCAAGAGCCATATTTCGGTAGAAGACTATGCAGTGGCGATGGTGGATGAATTAGAACATCCGCAACACCTCAAGCAACGATTCACACTAGCTTACTAAGCACATCCTATGGGCGAGAACGATGCTAGATTCTGCGCATCACAATGCCATTCGAGTTGCGTCGATCTCGCCCCGCTGTGTAATTTAATCAATAGAAGTAAAGAATAAACGCAATACATCCATCCCAGATCAAGAACAACTTGCTAGTAATAGAATCAAAAGCTATTCTGAAAATCTTCATTACAAGAATTTGGATGGGCGTCTATGCGAAGTATTTTGATACGCATCGTGTTGTGCTGTAGCCAGTTGTTGCTGATCAGCGGATGTGCGACCAAGCCAGTGGCACTGACCAACGATAATCTGTTCCATGACGAGCTGTTCGCGGCACCTACCGATCTTGTCAGTGCCGAGAGTATCTTCCAGCTCAGTCCCTCGATGCATCAATTTCTTGATCGTGAAATCCGTAAGCAATCAAGAATACACAGCGACCAACGTGCTCTGTATATGGCGCTCTACGATGAGGGCAAACTGCAATTACGTTACGATGCCAGTTACACCCGTAATGCCTCTGACACCTTTGAGTCTCGATCTGGCAATTGCTTATCCCTAGTGATTATGACCGCGGCGTTCGCGAAGGCAATGGGATTAACGACCAGCTATCAAAAAGTATTTCTGGAGGAGGAATGGAGTCGTGCCGGCGAACTCTATTTTGCGAGTGAACACGTCAACGTCGTGCTCGGACAAAAAAGACTAAAACTCTATAACGATAGTACTGGGCCAGAAACCATGGTGGTCGATTTCTTGCAACGTGGTGAAGCCGCCAATTTGCGTTCGATAGAAATCGATGAAAATACCATCGTTGCCATGTTCATGAACAATCGCGCAGCGGAAGCGCTAGTGCGCAAGGATTACAACCAAGCATATTGGTTTGCGCGGGCGGCAATTCAGGCAGATGATCAGTTTGCGGCTGCCTATAACACGCTAGGCGTGATCTACATGCACCGTAATTATCACGAGCAAGCCTATCGTACGCTAAGCACGGCATTAATCCTTAACCCTAAAAGTTTAGCAACCATGTCAAACATGGTGCAAACACTGAATAATCTTAATCGCGTGGCGGAAGCCAAACAATTAAGCCAACGGCTATTGGATCTGCAACCACATCCACCGTTTCATTTCTTTCAGTTAGGTTTGGCGGCGATGAATAAGAATGATTATGTCGCGGCGAAAGCGATGTTTCAAAGAGAACTAAAACGCGCGCCTGATTATCATGAGTTTCATTTCTGGCTGGGCTTGGCGCACTTTCGCTTAGGTGAATTAGCTGATGCTGAAAAAGAACTGAACTTAGCGAAACAAAATAGTATCAATCAAAAAGACTATGCCTTGTACGCTGCCAAACTGAATTATCTCAATGCGCTCAATGCAAACCAATAGGATGTTCGACTTCTGACTAACTCAGGATGCTAGGCCATCATTCCTAAGTGTGTACTAGTATTCGCTGGTGTTCGTTCATAAACAAAAAACTGCCAAACTTGTTGGCAGTTTTTTTGTTTTTTAGCAGGAAACTACTTGAGCTAGCGTGTTCGGTTTTTCGAGAATGACGAAGTTTGTTGAATACAACAATCTAGAGGCACCCGCTCGCACCAAAGCAAGCGAGATGCAAGCACACTCGTATCGAGCGGATCAAGCAGCTAAAAATACAGGTGCTTTCGCCGCGACTGGAATGCGCACTGCAGGAATATCTGCCAAATGCGTCGCGCCACTCATTAACTCAGCGATACGATCAGTCAAGGCTGTTTCTTGGGTTGCCAATTGAAAATGCGCAGGACGTTGCGTTTGTACGATACCCCAACGAACGATAGGGGAGCGTCCACTGCCATCCAATAAAGCATGGTCACGCAACCATTGCTCAAAGAATCGTGTAGGCATATTGCTTTCCACCCAAATCAGATGATCCGATGTCATCAATTTATTGTAGGATGGGCGAACTAAAATTTCGTAGATCATTTTGACAACTCCCTAAATGTCTTTGTCTTGTTGGATTCGACAAAGCTGCTGTTAGGCAAAAAACGTGATCGACTTCAGTCCGGTTGACACAAATACTTACAAGTTTCGAGATTTTTTAAAAAATTCGCGATTATTTTTATCGAAATCCACGTTTCCATACAAAAAAGGCCTGATTTTTTTTAAATCTAGGCCTTTTATTGCTTTTTTGAAGTAACTAAATCACTTCCTCTTATTACACTTATGACACAAATGCTGGGCTTGTACGTGCGACAGGATTGCTTGTTTGAGCAGTATTGGCATTATCGCCAATAAAACCGAACAAGTTCTTAGGGTTTTCCATCGCTGGAATCAAGGACAAGGTTTCACTCATGCCCATCTCAACGGCGACATCACGCATAAAACGCAATGCCGAGTAGTCTTCTAATGCAAACCCAACAGAGTCAAAAATAGTCACTTGATCCGCACTACTACGCCCCACAACTTTGCCCGACAATACTGTCCACAATTCAGTGACGGGAAAATCCGCAGGCATTTGCTGCATATCGCCTTCAATACGCGATTGCGGCTCAAATTCGCAGAAAACTGGTCCCATGCGCAATACATCTGCGTGTAATTCTGTCTTACCTGGGCAATCACCACCAACACCATTGATATGCATGCCTGGCTCGACCATATCGGGTGTGATGATCGTCGCATTGGTTTTATCTGCGGTCACCGTGGTAATAATATCCACTCCTTTCACTGCCTCTTTGGTGCTAGCAAAACGTTTAGTTTGCAAACCCATTTTGCGCAAATTCGTTTCTAATTTATCCGTGGCGGCAGTATCAATATCAAACAAATGGAACATTTCGACGCCAAGCAAATGGTGGAAAGCTAATGCTTGGAAATCGCTTTGTGCACCATTGCCAATGATCGCCATCGTTTTGCAATTGTCACGCGCTAATGCGCGTGCTGCTACTGCAGACATCGCAGCAGTGCGGATTGCGGTTGTCAAAGTCAATTCGCTAACCAATTCAGGCACACCTGTTTCGACATCCGCCAAAACACCAAATGCCATCACGGTTGGTAAATTAAAACGGTAATTACTTGGGTGACCATTCACATATTTAAATGCATACGATTTGTCGTCAGCGATTGGCATTAATTCGATAACACCCACATCTGAATGGTTCGCGACACGCGCACATTTGTCGAAAGAATTCCAACGCAAAAAATCTTGGTTGATGTAAGAGGCTACGCCAGTAATACAAGCGCCAATGCCGCGCTTTTGAATAATTTCTGCGACGCGCTCAGCGCTTAAATATTGCGTCACGGCGCGACGTGGTGTAATGACTTGTTGGGATTGTGTAGTGTGGTTTGGGTTACTCATATCGGTCTCCGTTTATTTGGTTTACTAATGAGAACTTGCGTAAAATTTCTACAACCAGCTGAGAGAAAACTAAGCACTTCACCATTAAAAATATGAACAACTAATTTCGGTGAATCTCGCTGCAACAACTTTGCGTAAGTTCTTAAAAAATTTTGATAGAAGCATCTTACGGGATGTCGATGTTAAACAGAATCAGCAGAAATGTACCAAATTCATCAAATTTCTGCCAAAATGACAGCATTATTTGACGAAATACACAAAATGGACGCACTAGATCAACAACTCATCAGCTTGTTACGCACCGATGCGCGGATGAGCATCGCCACCCTCGCACACAAGCTCAAAGTATCACGCGGTACGATTACAAATCGCATCACCAAACTCGAAGACGATGGCATCATCGTCGGCTATACGGTACGTCTTCGTCCCGATGCCCAACAAAACGAAATTCATGCATGGATCAGCATCGCCGTCGAAGGGAATGAGACCCGCGCGGTTATTGCTTCCTTATTAGGCGAACCGGGCATAGAAGAAATTCACGACACAAATGGTCGCTGGGATTTATTAGCCAGTCTACGCGCAGCTAATTTGTCTGAACTTTCATCCGTACTAGAAAGAATACGTTTGATTAAAGCGATACAAAATACCGAGACCAGTATTCATTTGCAGACTTATCGTACTTCTAGCAAGACATAAAATAAGTTCATCACAAACTATCTATCCAAACAAATTCAGCACTTCAAATCTTGCAAAAGATAATCACAAAAATCCCTAGTTTATTAAACAAGCGTAGCACTTAGGCACAATTTCTGCTTTAACCCAAACTGAAATAATGCAATTGAACTCAACACACGAGTTTCCATGCATAAGAAAAATAAACTTAGGGATGAACGATGAACTTCTTCAAAAGACTTTTAGGCATCGATAAGAGTGCCGATAAAAAATCTTCACTCAAGCAAACGCCAGAAATCAAAGCCGCACAAGAACGTATCAAAGCACGACAAGAAAAAGAAGCGAAATTAGCAAGCGAAAAACAAAAACAAGAACGCGTGCTTAAAACGCAAAGTGCATCGGCTCGCGCTTCGCATCATCAATCCGTATCAGCACAAGAAGAATTGCGCCGTTTAGAAAGAAGAGCGCAACAACATCATCAGGACAAACTGCAAGCCGATAGCGGCATAATGGCAAATAGCAAAATGGATTTATGGATGAACAGCATCGCACCAGAAGATCCGCCTGATACCATCGCACCACACCTACGCATCCCGGATACCGTCTTTAATGTAGAGACGAATAAATTCGGAAAATCCTGATTACATGTAAATTCGCGCAATGTTTTACAGGTGATCAGCGCTTGAATGGTTTCGACCGTTAGCGTTCCATCTAGCTATTTTGCAAGTCAACTAAGCATGCAGCAAAACAACACGATCACCAATCGTCGTACGTGTCACATCCTCGTCATCAAAACTTGAAACAATCAGCAGCAATTTAGGTTCGGCAATGACGCGCCTATCGAAGGTACTTTTTACGTACTTTTTTGCGTGCTGATTTGAAGTACTCATTTGAAGTACTTATGTGCATTTTCATTTCATTTTTTAATTTACGAAGGATCTTCATGTTGAAATCTGGCCGACGCCATTTAATGGCATCTCTCATCATTCCTATCTCTATCTTAAGCGGCTGTGGCGGCAGCAACGATGAGGTCAAAGAGACCAGCACTCCTGTTGCGCCAACGCCAGTCAGCATGACATTAGAGAAAATCGGCAGCTATGATGGTGTCGCACTTGGTGCTGCGGAGATCACTGCGTTTGATCCTGCCAGCAAGCGACTCTTTGTGGTGAATGGTGCTAATGGTTCTGTTGATGTGCTCGACTTAACTAACCCAACTGCGCCAAAATTAATTAGCACTATCAATGTCAGCAGCCTTGGTGGTGGTGTCAACAGTGTGGCGGTTCATGATGGCTTAGTCGCACTCGCGATCGAAGCAAAACAAAAAACTTCACCTGGCGTAGTCGCTTTTTACAACGCAGCTGATTTGAAACTGCTGCACTCCGTCACAGTCGGCGCTCTGCCCGATATGCTGACTTTCACCTCCGATGGAAAAAGCTTATTGGTCGCTAATGAAGGCGAACCAAATAGCTATGGTTTAGCCGACTCGGTTGATCCAGAAGGTTCGGTCAGCGTGATCACAGTCAATCGCAGCGGAACTTCAACTGTCAGCACAGCAGACTTCAAAGCCTATATTGGTAAAGAAGCCGAGCTACGCAGCAGTGGCGTACGCATCTACGGTCCTGGCGCGAATGCAGCGCAAGATTTAGAACCTGAATACATCGCCATCAGTACAGATAACAAAACGGCATATGTGACACTGCAAGAAAACAATGCGATTGCGATTGTCGATATCGCCACGGCAAAAGTCACCGCAATCAAGCCATTGGGATTTAAAAATCATAATGTCGCTGGCGCTGGTTTAGATGCAAGTGATGAAGATGGCGGTACCAACACCAATAGCGGAACGCCTGCAATTAAAATTGTTCCGCAGCCAGTAAAAGGCATGTATTTACCTGACGCGATTGCGCGCTACACCATCAATGGAAGCACTTATTTGATTACCGCGAATGAAGGTGATGCCCGCGCCGATTGGCCCGGATTTAATGAAGAAACGCGTGTCGCAACGCATTGCAAACTGGGTTTAGATCCAGCAATATTCGGCAGCGATGCAGCTAACTTGTTATTTGATTCCAATCTCGGACGCTTGCGTATCACCACGACACCAAATGGTGGCAGCGCAGGTAAAAATGCAGCGGGACTCTGTACTGATTTATATGCCTTTGGCGCACGTTCATTCTCGATCTGGTCTAGCGACATCGTACGTGTTTACGATTCTGGCGATGAACTGGAGCAACGTACCAAAGCGCTTAACAATGTCGCGTTCAATGCTAGCCATGACAACAATACACTTGATGGACGCAGCGCCAGCAAAGGCCCTGAACCTGAAGGCGTGGTAGTCGGCACTTTTGGCAATAAGACTTTTGCCTTTATCGGTATGGAGCGTGTTGGCGGAGTCATCGTGTATGACGTCAGCAATCCAAACGCACCTAGTTATGTAACTTACCTCAATACCCGCAATGCACTAACAGGTGATCGTGGACCAGAAGGTTTAACTTTGATCGCCGCAGACAAGTCGCCGAATAGCAAACCCTTGCTCATTGTTGGCAATGAAGTCAGTGGTACGACTGCGGTCTATCAACTGAATTTGACTTACTAACTCTGCGACTATCTTGGGACTAATTAAGAGCGCAAAGAGTATAAAAAGATAGTTATTGTGGATATAGAATCAGCGCAGATTGAAGCAAGAAATTCAAGCGACAATCTACGCTGATTCGCACAATACTAGACCGACAACAAGCTTAATCCCAAGCAGTCGCGGGTATCTCTCCCAAGCCTTTAAAAACAGGCTGACTAAACCAGTAGCCCTGCATCAACTTGATGCCAATCGAAAACAGAAAATCACGCTCGGCGCGTGTTTCTATCCCTTCGGCCAAAATCTGAATGTTCAATTCTCGGCAGATCGTGGCGATCCCTCTTACAATCGCTTGACGCGCTTTATCGGTATCAATACCACGCACCAAATCCATATCAATCTTAATGATGTCGGGCTGATATTCAGACAGTAAATTCAAACCCGCATAACCCGCACCAAAATCGTCGATCGCGGTTCTGAAACCAAAATTGCGATATTGTCTAAAGATATTCACCAAATGTGGTCGATCTTGAACGCGCTCGCCTTCGGTTACTTCAAAGATGATTTTCTCAATCGGGAAGTTATATTCACGTGCAGCTTCGAACGTGGTTCGAATACACACTTCTGGTTTGTACACGGCATTCGGTAAAAAATTGATCGACAAAAATTCTTGCATACCCAAGCGTGCCGCACCCTGCACAGCTTTTACTCGACACAATTGATCAAAACGATAGCGATTATGATCAGTCACTTGCGCTAAAACACTCGCTGCAGATTCCCCGTTTGGACCACGTACCAAAGCCTCGTGCGCAAAAATAGTACGTGATGCAAAATCGATGATAGGCTGATAGGCGAATTCAATCTCGATCTCAAATGGACTGTCGCTTCGGCAACCACCACAAGCATCACTTGCAGCTAGCGATTCGGCATCATTAGCGCCTTGTAAAAATACGGGGATAGTTGGATTAGTCATGTCGATCTAGGTGCGCACTACCTCATACATAAGTTCGACCAACTATATGTCAATGCGGAGACTCAAATCAAGAGGAATTTTGATTTGAGTAAGATACAGAAATGACATTGTTGGTGAAGTCGTTTAAACATAAGGATTTAAGAAAAATATGCTGTATCACAAAATACCAACAACCAACTCAATTAGCATTTTTATCTAATTTTAAAATTCGAGAAACATGTTCTTTGTATACGCGACCAACCGGAATGAGCGTGCTACCTAGTTCAATTTCATTTGCACTGATTAAGCTAATCGCATGATGAGCGATAATATAAGAACGATGTACGCGACTAAATTTATCCTTCGGCAAGATCTTTTCGAAATCCGAAATTTTCATCTGACTGAGGATATGGCCAGCGGCATGATAGACCGAGGTAAAATTACCGTTCGCTTTAATATAAATAAGCGCATCGAGTGCGACCTGATGCTGCTTTTTGTCGTCCTTGATGAAAATATGTTTTGCGAGTGACGAAGAGCCGCCCGACTGCGCTTGCAGTAGCGCGGCTTTCTTGGCCATATCTTTTTCTACCCTTTCAATCGCATGGGAAAAACGCTGTAAATTAAATGGCTTCAAAAGATAATCGGTGATCGCATATTCATAGCTTTCTAAAGCGTAATCCTTATGTGCAGAAATAACGATGACATGTAGCGGATCGACCAAACTTTGTAAAAATTCAAAACCACTTTGCGCAGGCATTTGAACATCCAAAAAAATCAAATCCACTTTTTGCGCATCCATTAAAACTTGCGCGTCTTTGGCACGAAATGCGCTACCGACAAAGTGCAAGCTTCCCAACGAATCGGCAAATTGCCGAATCAATGTATGCACAATAGGTTCATCATCGATAATCAGATAATTTAAAGCCATAGTCGTACTTTTATAGTCCTTTTTTAGAATTGCTAACTTAAGTCGATATTGACTTCGGCTCGATAACGGTCACCGCGAACCTCGGTACGATACTGATGCTTATTCGGGAACAACAAAGCGAGTCGTCGCTTTATGTTCTCAGTCCCTAAGCCACCTTGCCCACGTTGCCGTTTATTTTTCTCTAGCACCTGCGCATCAAAATTATTTTCTATCGAAAATGAAATCGACTTCGCATTCGTGCGTAAGCTAAATTCAATGAAGGGATCGAGGCTCAAGGTCTCCACTCCATGCTTAAACGCATTCTCCAATAAATTGATAAACAATAAGGGTGGTATGCGTTGCTCAGGGTTTTCTATCTGCTGATCAAAACGAATCGCAATTCTATGCTGCTGACGAATTTGATTGAGTTCGACAAAATTTTCGAGATAGGCAATTTCTTCCTTCACACTCACGCTATCTTTGCGTCCATCATAAATCGTAAAGCGCATCATTTGCGCCAACTTATGGATCACTTCTGGTGCAAGATCCGATTTGGCAATCGCCAAGCCATACAAGTTATTCAATGTATTGAAGAAGAAATGCGGATTAATTTGACTCTTCAATAAATTCAATTCAGCCTTCAGGGTTTCTTGCTGTAAATGATCGATGACTTGCGCTTGCTTGTATTTATCGACGATCAAATAAACGATAGGAATCATCAATGATAGCGTCACAAACACCATCAATAAATCGGCATTATTGAGACGATAGATGGCATACAAAATTGCGGCATAGATGCCACTCGCAATACTAATTTTGATGAGCGTTTTCAAGGATCTACAGTGGTGAATTGGTTGTTCGACATGGTTTAAGCGTCGTTCGTCATTAGCTTATTTATTTTTATTTTACTAGCAGTATGATGAAATCGATCAATACTTTTTGTGCTACCAGAAGGAATTTCTAGTTATGCTCACACTACGTAATCTCTCAAAAACCTATGACAATGGCGTGCAAGCCTTGAAGGCGATCTCGCTTGATATCGAACCGGGTTTATTTGGATTGTTAGGCCCGAATGGCGCTGGCAAATCCACCTTAATGCGTACCATCGCAACGCTACAACAAGCCAGTCATGGGCAAATCAGCTTTGACAATAAAGACGTGATTCAGAACCCGAATGTCTTACGTAGTTGCCTCGGCTATTTACCGCAAGAGTTCGGGGTTTATCCCAAAGTATCTTGCTATGACTTGCTCGATCACATCGCACTACTCAAAGGCGTGGTTGACCACAAAGCACGCAAGGCGCAGATCGAACAACTGCTACACCAAACAAATTTGTACGACGTTAGAAAGAAAGACGTCAGTTCTTACTCTGGCGGCATGCGTCAACGCTTTGGCATTGCGCAAGCGCTACTTGGCTCGCCACGTTTGATCATTGTCGATGAGCCCACCGCTGGGCTCGATCCGCAAGAGCGTAATCGCTTTCATAATTTATTATGCGAGATCAGCGAGAACGTGATCGTCATTCTGTCTACCCACATCGTTGAAGACGTAAGTCAACTTTGTCCTAACATGGCGATTTTGATCAATGGAGAAGTAAGGCTGCAAGGCAAACCCGCCCATTTGATACAAGAAATTGATGGCACGATCTGGAGCAAGCTGCTGCCGCGCAATCAGACTGAACAATACAAAAATAAATACAATGTTATCTCAGAAAGATTAGTCGTCGGTCAAACACAGATACTCGTGCAAAGCGAATTCCAGCCGGAAATTGGTTTCGAACTGGTGTCCGCCAACCTTGAAGATGTGTATTTTGCGACCTTGAAAAAATTTGAGCAAGGAGCAAAAAATGCTCGGTAATATGCTCGGTAATTTGCTCAAGTTCGAACTCAAGATTTATCTCAAACAAGCTGGACTATGGCTAGGTGTCTTGCTGTTTTCTGCACTAGCTGCACTCATCACGACGCAACGCAGCTTTGCCAATTCTTCGTACGCGATTACGCAAACCTTGTTATTCATCTCCCCGAATATTATTTTTTTGGTGTGCGTATTAGCGACGCCGGTATTGCTAAGAGATAGTCAGCATAAATTCGAATCCTTCATTTACACCACGCCACTCGATAAATTTGTTTATCTGGTCAGTCGTTACTTAGGCTTAATGTTAGCGAGCTTATTGGTGATGATAATCATGATGTTGGCAATGATGACGACCGCCCTATTTCTTGATCAGAAACAGGCGGGTAATTTCAATCCGCTTTACTACTTGTCTAGTTTCGCGATTTTCATCGTGCCGAATGTCTTGCTCTGTGTTTCCATTATATTTTCGACTGCGATATTTACTAAAAACACTTTAGCTATGTATGTTGCGGCGATCACGGTTTATGTGTTGTACATCATCGGCTCCGTACTAGGGAACTCGCCTATTCTCGCCAATTCTTCTCCGCTTACAGCAGGCAACTACGGATTCTCTGCTTTACTTGAGCCTTACGGACTAATCGCATTTTTTGAGCAGTCCGCCTATTGGACAAGCACGCAAAGAAATCAACTAGAACCAACGTTGGCAGGTAGCCTGTTAAGCAATCGTTTATTGTGGCTTGCCGTCAGTGCAGCGATGTTTGCTTACACTTATCAGAAATTTTCTTTCAAATTATTCGAAGAAAATTCAAAGAAAAAGCAGACGGCGGAAACAACGCAAGCAGAGTCGATTCAAGCTTACCGAGCAGTAAATCCAAATCACAACCTGGTAGATTTTCATATCGATATTTGGTTTTCCAAACTCAAACTGGAATACTTGAGTCTGGCCAAAAGTCGCGTGTTCTTGGTGTTGGCACTCATCACTATCGTCTTCACTGCGGTGCATCTGCTGAGCGAAATCTTGACCGGGCCTATCAATGGTGGGCGGCCTTACTATGCGACTACGGGAATGATTTTAGAATCACTAATTGAACCCTTAGTCATCTTTGGACAATTGATCGCGATTGTGTACGCGGTTGAACTCTATTGGAATGATAGAGCCGTGAATTTTCACGCCATCATCGATGCTAGCCCGACTAATAATCTCACTTTTTATCTAGCGAAACTCTGTAATGTGGTGGCTATTTTGTTTAGCTTCATCACACTCAGCGTGTTGACCGCGATTGCGTTTCAACTGATTCTCGGTCTACAGCGTGGCATGCATGAAATTAATCTTTCGCAGTATGTTCTGCTGTATTACTACGCGGGCATTCCCATTTTGTTGGTGGCTTTGTTTTGCCTATTTTTGCAGGGATTTGCAAAGAACAAAGCGATCGGTTTGCTATTGGGCATGGGCGTATTTTGTTTAAACATCATCTGGAAAACCTTTAGCATCAAACATCCTTTGTTGGTATTCGCGTATGTTCCCAAATTCTATTACTCAGAAATGGCGGATACGATTTATCACCATGAAGCCTTTCATTGGATTAGCGCCTATTGGCTATCGCTAGGCGGCTTATTCGCGCTGCTTTCTGTACTTTATTGGCGCCGTGGCGACTACAGTATTTTCAGCAATATGATAAGCAATGGTGGAAGCCGTAAGTGGACCTCGACAAGTCGCGTCTTATTGTTATGCATCCTCATCAGCTTTATCGGTACAGGTAGCTATGTGTTCTACCAAACCAATGTTTTCAATAGCTACATGAGTGCCAAAGATAAATTGGCGTGGATGGCGCATTACGAAAAGAGCTACGAACAATACAAGAACATGCCGCAACCAAGTATAGAAAGCGTCAAGGTTGAATTGCATATTCAACCCGAGCAACGTTCCTATCAAGCTACAGGCCAGTTACAAATTCGCAATCAAACATCAAAGACCATTCATAAGATTATGGTGAATGTGTTGAGGCAAGCTCACCTTCAACACAGTGTCAAATTGCAAGGTGCAAAACAAGCTTCTTATGATGAAGCTTATCAAACTTATTGGTTCGTCTTAGACCACCCCATGCAGGCGCAGGAGAGTAGACAACTCACATTTACTTTGGATGTCACGCATAATGCATTTACCAAATTAGATGGCGAACATTGGGTCACGCAAGGCGGTAGCTATATCGAGCTAGAAGATGTGTTGCCGCAATTTGGCTTTGATCAACGCTATATGATTAGTGATGAACAAGAACGACTCAAACATGGCTTGGCGGCGGTCAAGTTGGCGGCGCCCACCGCGCAAGATCAAGTCAGCAAAGAAGACAATGTAGCCTATGAAGCGACGCTATCAACACCTACCGCCAGCGGGCAAACCGTCGTCACGGTTGGTCAGTTACAAAGAGAATGGCAAGATAAAGGACGTCACTATTTTCACTACAAGAGTCATCAAAAAGTAGGATTGCAATTAGCCATCGTTGCAGCCGACTTTCACATCACCAAAGCGCAACACAATGATGTGAATATTCAACTATATCGCAGCCCTAAGCACGATAAAGATGATGCCTTAATGCTTGAAGCTTTGACGCAAACCATGGATTATTTTGCCACGCATATACAGCCGTATACCGACAAAGAATATAGCGTAGTCGAACTCCCTTACTTCGCCAAAGCGCAATCATTCGGTAGCGCGCAGCCGGGTATGTATTTGGGTGTAGAAAATCGTTTCTTCAATTTAGATAATCGCGGCATAAAAAGTAATCCATTATTGAATGGTGTTTCACATGAGTTTGCACACCACTTTTTCGGATTTGCCGTTGATCCAAATTACGTTGGCGGCTACCCCATGTTGACCGAAGTATTATGCAAATACATAGAACTCGTCATGAGCAAAAAATACCAAGGCGAAGCAAGTAATTTAGAAGCGATACATCAAGCAAC
>VFQS010000870.1_pt1 | contig 30186 bp, 39 predicted proteins | sample 3512361 | NCBI WGS metagenome assembly VFQS01 (sample SAMN10412375, study PRJNA504923) | tailings metagenome | isolation source: Relicate 1 Philex TSF3 active mining | place: Philippines
AACCGTCGAGGGTTCATAGCCCTCCGTGAGTTCGAATCTCACCTCTTCCGCCATAAATGTCAAGAAAAATAAGCTTTGAGCGGTTTTAAAATCAAAGTTACCTAAGAGTTACCCAGCATTAAATCCATCATTTCTCTGGCGGTGGCCCATATTGATTTGTCGATAAATCTGATTTTTTTCCAATCCAGATCCAAAGAAGTATAAAGCCGATAAAAGGGATGAGGATGAAAAAGAGATCTAATCCACCTTTATTAACATCATGTAGCCTTCTAATAGTTACAGAAATAAGCGGGATAAGCATGCATAGCCAAATAAGCATCATCCCTTTAAAGATTAAGGAGATTGTTTTATCTGTTAGCACCCCATTAAAAGAATAAGGCAGGAAATAACACGCCAAAACATATAGAACATAGATAATCAAAAACCACCAAAATTCTGATTTGCTAGCTCTTCCTGAGATGGTGAAGGATTTCTTGATGCAGGCATGGAAACTTTGAAGAATATTCATATTTATATGATATACATTTTTTGACGGGTACGGTGGGGCACCCCACACTTTTTTATTTTGGTTCCATCCAGAATGCCTTACACTTGAATTTGCTTAAACAGCCCCTAAAGCTTCTCAAGTGCATACTTCGTGTTGGGAGTATACTAATTTAACTTTTTATTCCGCACTTTAAAATATGAGCAAATTTCATTTTCTATCCTATAAAGACGCCTTAGCCTTTTCTAAAAAAATGACAAATGAATTTGTTGAAGTAAAGCTCAAAAATAATGCAAATGGTGCCGAGGTTGAGATTGTTAATAGGGGAATGAAATTAAGGCAAAAAGCTACCGTATCTCTGATTAATAATGCAGACAAAGACATTTTGCCAGCAAAAAAAACTAAAGTCTCGATTATAAAAATTAATGGTAAATTTGAATATCTTAAAACAAAAAATCTATCAACAACAGTAACGAAGAAGTTAAGACATAAACGTAACGATATAACTAAAAAAACATTAGCAGCTATAAAAATAGCAGATAAGATATTGGCGAGAGGGCCAAAAGAAAAAAAGAAAAATACAAGTATGTATTTTAATAAGATTAAACGAAAATAAATTACTCCTTCTTATGAAACCTGAAGAATTTTTACAATTAATTTTGTCTGGAATTAATCCGAATACTGGGGAAATATTAACTAAATCATCGCCATTGATGAGTGAAGAGCTACACAAAGAAATAAATTTATTTTTAAAAAATAATAGATATGATTTAAAAATTATCACTGAACACGATAAAGATGTTATAGAAAGTAGTGAATTATTTGAAAAATTTAGACAAAAAAGATTAGATTTATCATTAGAATTAGGATGGAAGCCATATCATGTTTTATCAAATAATGCTTTGGTTAGATTGATTATTTATGAGCCAAGAAATGTCGATGAAGCATCTAAGATTAAATATATTGGTAACACCAACATAAAATACGTCCCACCTTTTCTTGAAATATTAAATCGATTCAAGAAATCTAAATCTCAATCAGAAATTCTTGTTACAAAAAAATATATTGCTCCAGTAGATACTTTATGCATAGATTGTAAATGTGAAATTGATTTTAATCGTCGAATGGCAGAGCCGGACTGTAAAAGGTGTTTAGGTTGTCAAAAAAAGTATGAATTAACACACGATACGCGTCCCATGGTTAGAGACTTAGCAGGCACACCTGCAGAAATTGAAAAAATGAAGCAAGACCTGAGGCGGGAAATTATAAATAGGCATAAATAGTTTTAATATTTCCTAGCAATTAAAATAAGAAGACCTATAAGAAAAGAAAAAATGCAAAAATAGGATATAGAAATTCCAGCAATGATTCCTAAAATAGGGTTTAGATTAGAAATAGGCCATAAGGGCTTTATATCTTGATGCATCATAGAATCCAATATTAAATGTGACCAAGCTCCAATAAGCCCACCAGCTATACCTTCAAACAGACCAATTTTTGGATTTTTTATTTCCAGCCATTTACGATCTATTGAATGAAGATTTTTGTTCCATTTTGTTATGTAATTTTCACAAAGCTTTCTAAAATAAAAGGCACAAACAAGGGCTATTAATGTTGCACCCAAAATACTATGAAAAAACTTATGAGATGGAATACCTGTAAATATAAAGTAGGTGATTGGTTCCAAATCAATAAAGATATTAGTTAGAGTAAATATGGACCAACTAAAATAACGTGGAATTATTGCCTTTATAGGAGCTGCTGCGATTATATGAAATGGTGTGATAGGCATAGCCCGAATTAGTTTAGATTTTTTTCTTTAAATAATTAACTACGCTATCCCAATTTGGAAACTTCTCTGTTCCAAAATGAATGTGTTCTCCAGAAAATTTATCAGCCCCATTAGCTAAACGATCATCAATTAGAAAGTCACCAATATTTAAATTTTTATGATGAGACAGAATTAAACGTTTATAAGCCGATGACCCTAAATGCTTTTTAACCCAATTAAGTTTATCAGTCCAAGCGGTATCATTTTCCCAAGGTGAGGTGTTAAGGATATAAGTATCAAAAATTTTTGATAATTCATTAAACGAATCTATAGCACCAGGAAGAGGGGACATCAAAGAAAATATTCCAGGAATTTCATCCATTTTATCTTTATGAGTGATTAGATATCTTTTTGGAACCTTATCAAATGCTGATGGAAAATCTACAAGTACATTATCCATGTCTATATAAAGAATTTTTTTCATTATAGATACTTAATCTGATTAATAATTTTAAGAAGTTTTACCATTGGTGATTACACTTTTTACATTTATAGATAGGATTTTCATTTCGTACAATACATCCACCTAATTCAATTTCTTTTTTAAACCATGATTGAAGTACTTCTTCTGTGGGATATCCGTATACAATATCAACGATCTCGGAGGCTTCACATTTTGGACAAGTTTGTTTTTTCTTAGACATTGATTTATTCGATTACAAATTGAGGCATGACTGAATAGTCACGAATTGCAGTGCCAGGAATGGTTGGGTATATACCACCTTTATCAATAATCAAAACAGGTTCTGTAATATCTTTTATATTAGTGCCCGGAATGGGTTTGTAGATAACATTCTTATCAATCACCAAGACTGGCTCAGTAATATCTTTGAAGGGCGTGTTTGGAATTGTTTTGTAAATAACTTCTGAATTTAAGTTAAAGCTCAATAAACTGATTACTATGATTAAATATATTTTCATCTTTTAAATTCTCCTTTTATTTTTTATCCAATGATATAAAAGCTTCATTACATTGAAGAGGATCTTTATAAATAAAAGTACTAAAATCCAATAGATTATTGCTCCAATGATTCCCTTGCTGTCATTATTCATAAAAGATCTGACTTCTTATATCTTTTTGTAATACACTAAAAAACGCATATTTTTGTTTCTCTCTTTTTGCCTCACAAAACATATTCTTGTCATCCAAAATCATCTCCCTCGTAATATTAATAATATTATTATTCTTTTTGTATATGGCTTTATAGATGAGACCATCCTTGTTGTAAGAAATATTATTTGGTATTCGGGTAATTCTAGTTTTTTTTGGGAATTCAATTGTGTAGAAATCCAAATAAGTTCTACCAAAACATGAATACGGATATTTTCTATTTTCTAAGGGCTTATCTTTTGAGATTGAATAGATTCGGCCTTGAGTTAATCCAACTGGAATAGTCATAGCCGCAGGACCTGGAAAGTTAGCTATAGGATCTAAAGTAAATATGCCGTTTTCTTCATAGCGCTCATCAAATGAGTTTGGCATTGTAAATTGAAGCCTTCCTGTGCCTGTTTCCCCATAAGCGCTGAGCATTTCAGCGGCAATTTTGCCGTCATCTTTACCTACATTACTAACTTGATTTTCTCTATAGCTAGTTTCAATAGGACCTGAAACTGCCAAAGTGCTGATACCATCAATTTTTCCATCAGGCTGTATTTTAAATTTAACTATCGTTCTTACAATATTCTCACTTGCTTTCATAGCTGGCGTATTACCTATTTTTTGAAGTGCAGCTAATACGGTGGGTTTACCTCGGTTACTAAATGGGATTTCACCAAAGGGAACTGATTGTGCTGTAGCGTCTACATACAAATCAAATTGAGGTATATAGGTAATGACATGATTAAGAGGTGAGATGACAGGATAAGGAGGTAGGGTAAATGCTTCACCTAAATTAATAAGTGCTGGACTACTCTTAATACCTCTCGCTGCTAATAAGGCCTCATATAAAACAGCATGATCCTTACAATCACCATACTTATTTTTCACAATACTTTCAGCATCATGAGGCTCAAGTCCACCGTTACCAACATATACTGCTACATAGCGAATATTATTAACGATCCATTCATATAGAGCTTTAGCTTCTGCACGTTTATCTCCGCCACCTCTATTAGCTATTATTCCATCAGCAAGCCCTTGAATGAATCCGGTTGGCTTAGCTTTTGGTTTGGCTAATTTTTGATAGGCATCCCCAAGTTCTGCGTAGTTATTAAATGAAGAGACAATTAAATAGTTAGATATATCATAAAGACTAACCATATCTGGTTCAGAAGGCGTTGCTGTGGTTTGTTTATATACATATTTATAGATTTTTTGATTTGTTGTTTCTTTAACTAAGCCCCCCTCAAATCCTTTATTTGCGAAATTTAATTTAATACGTTTATCTACAATAAAATTAATCTCGTTGTAATCATATTTAAAATAGGGCACTGAAAATTCTGAAAAAATATAATGACCTTCAAATTTTGTTTTGGTATCAGTTTTTTTTATTCTTGAGTAAAGCTTACTTCCAACAGTCACCTCAGGAAAAATGATAATTTTGTGACGTGTATCTGTAAAAATATCTGCACCCGTATCAGTAGAGTCATCTCGCTCACGAGTGTTTTTCTTCGTCACTTTAATCTTTTTACCTGCAGGTGTGATGGTATAAGCTTCTAAAATCTCTAGTTTTGCCATGCTTTTTATAAAACCTAGATCGCTTTGGCTAAAGCTATTAATGCCCTTATCCGTCTCAATTCTATCTAGAGCTTCTATAATGGTTTCACTAGTACCATCTGCATTAACTTTAATAGTTTTGATGTATTTTTCAAATGTAATAGCAGGCTGATATTCTGCTGAAACCATAAATGGAAAAATTAAACTCATGAGAGCTATCATTATTTTTGTAGCCACTTTTTTAATTCCTGTATTTGTTTAGAAGCAATACCTGTATTGGGATCACATAAAATTAAATCAGTACATCCATTAGGAAACTCTAATTTTGAATCATCTAGTGCGCGCCAAGAAAAAAGGCTCTTATTGCGGCTAGTTAAATACTCTTTAATTTCGTTATAACGAGGGTGAGGCCCAACATAAGCATCGCCAGTAACCCCTACAACATTCTTTGCAATACCCTTAGGTAATTTCTCTTTCATCTCATCTATGCTGTGGGTAAATCGCCAACTGGATGAAATGATCACTTGGCATGGATATTCTGTTAATAATGCTGCCAAGATCGGAGCTTGACTGAAGATCTCATTATTTCTAAAAACCCTATCAGGATCGTAATTGGACAATGAGTAACGGTCAGGGTGTAGCACCCCATCAAAATCTAAAAAAAGATATTTATTTTTCATTGCTTGTTGCTATGGCTTCTTCCCAGTCGCCTATAGGTTCCATTTCGGTTGTATGTTTTGGACATAGAGGAGGGCCCATATGAAGCCATTTTTTTAGCGGAGTAACCTCGTACCCACATTTTTTACATTTTGCTCGTGGACGTGGTCCCGTTTTTTTACTTGAAGAATGAGCTAGATTAATTTTTGAATGGGGGTATTTACCCAATTGTTTTGCTATGGTGGTTAAATGCTCTTTTAACCAAGGGCCTGCTGAGGCTTCTCTCATTGGACCCTGGAGACCAACATCCGTAGCTATTTTTTTAAATTCTGGTCCATGATGATGAAGACAATCATCAACTGCGTGAACTAACTCATGAACTAATGTATCAAGCACTTGAACTGGTTCATCAAGAACGGGCGAGATAAATAATTGATTTGTTCCATCATTGGTAGAACTTTTACCCCAGCACTGACCTATATGTTTACTTTTGTTTCCAGTACTTGGAAAACCACAAGAAACTCTAACTTTTGGAATCGTATAACCTTTATTTTTAAAAATAGGAGCAATAAGATCTACTGCATTCTGTAACCATATTTCACGTATGTTATTTTCCATAATTAGTTGAGTGCGCAGTAATTAAATAAAAACTCTTGCATGGTTGATTTTTTGAGTTCAGCATCTTGTGTTATCAAGTCATTTTCTATTTCATTTATTTCAATAAATTTAATAAATGCATTTAGAGATTTTGTTAGTTCGTAAACTTCAAAGCTAGTAGCCTCTTTATCTCGTATTGATTTCTCATAAAAAACTTCCGAAATTAAATCTATGTGATTTTTAAGCTTCCATAAAATCAAATTAAATGGAAATGTAGAGCCATAATTATTCATTCCGATAAATTTAAGTGGATAAAAGCTCAACGGCGTGTTTCCGAGCCCTTGAGAGATATTTAAAAATACTTCTCGTAATTTTAATTGGGGCTCTGCTAAATCTTTAATGTTAAGATAAGTTCGAATTTCTAAATGATGAGCTTCATCATGAACTATAAATCCTAGAAAAATTCCATTCGGTGCTGGTATTAAGATTTTAATTTTCTTTTTTTTATCGTCGTCAATATTTTCATTTATATCATTAATATTAAAAAGTAATGCGCTCCAAAAACTCGCCCATAAAGATACATATTTCATTTCATTTAATATGACAAAATAGTTATCTTTTCCAAAAGCTTCTGCAAGTCCAGACCTTAAGAAAATTCTCGCTATAGCATGTTCACCGATAGAAAAATTTTGTTCACATTGAGTAGTAGTACTTTTATTCCAATAGTATTCCCTAATATTTTCCATATAAACGTAAGATGATAAACTTCTCTCATCCCACGTATTAAAGGGCTTTTTTTTATGTGGAAGTAATAAATTAAAAATTAAAAAAGGATTTCTTTTTGAACCTGTGACCAAGGTATTTAATGAATAATTTTTATTGTAATTTTTAAAATCTTCGACAAATTTATCAAAGGTATTTCTACTTTTTAATTTTGTTTTGCTTTTATATCGATGGTGTAAATTTTTGTCTGCATCTTCTGAATAATAGTTGAAGAACTGATTAGCTAGTCCTTTTGAATGCCTCTCGTCAATAATCAAACTAGTCATAATTTCTAAGCGTCTTAACGAGCATCTCTTGAATTTTTTTTCTTAAATCTTTTGGCTCGATAATTTCTACCTCGGGACCGTATTTCATTACATCAATCAATAGTTCAGGTTCTTTACTGTAGGGGATTTTTAACTCAAAGCTGCCATCTTCAAGAGATTTGCCTTCTTGTTTAGGATGCCATTTTTCTTTTGAAATCCATCTCGCTCTTGTAGGTGAAAATTTTAGTGTGACCCATTTAATATCTTTACCTGAGAAAATACCGTAACCTGAACCAAGCTCTTCATTCAATTTCTCTTCTGAAATATCTTTGGCTTTTGTTTCTAATATTTCAACACGCTGGATAGCATCTACTGAAAAGCTCCGAATATCTTCTTTTACATGACACCAACCATCTAGATACCAGTTATCTTTGTAATAAATTAATCGTTGGGGGGAGATGTTTCTTGAAGTCAGTTCATTTTTACCTCGTCCCAAATATTCGATGTGAAGTTGTTTACGTTTTAATAGTGATGACCCGATCGCTTGAAAGTGATCTAAATTAACTTTTCTAGACCCTATGGTTTCTATTTTGATTCTTTTCTGGAGTTGATCTAGAGGGTCGTTAGTTGCGCCTAACAGTTCAGTTAACCTAGATTTGAGTGGTTTAATATGAGGGGAAAGAATCCCGCCGCTATCTATGTTATTAAGCAGGTGCTGCATGGTAAGTAGTGCAAAGATTTCATCAGCGTTAAACCATAGACCAGGAAGCTCATATTTTGCATTTTTCGTTTGTTTTTCAAGTCGATATCCGCCCAAATCTCGATCAAAGATAATAGGGGCATTTAAACGGTCACGCATATAGGCTAAATCGCGCTTTAAGGTGGCTTTTGATACTTCTAGCCTTTCCATAAGCTCCTGAAACGTAACAAAATTTCTTCCGTTTAGCAGTTGATCGATTTGGTATATACGCTCATTGATACTCATGTTTCTTACTTTAATATGAATACAAGCTCATGGGATGAGCCCCGTAAAAAATAAAACTGAATAAATATATTGAAATCTATAGCTAACAAGATTAAAGTTCGATTGTGGTGATTTAAATCGATTGCAGGCCACAGAAAATAACACTGCTAAAACGATATTAGAAACTCGTTTTGGCATTTAGCTGAATCGAGTTTTTTGCATTTATAACGGGTGATTTAACTCAAATTGCACACCCTGACATTTGTCGAAGCTGCTAAACAGGAGAACAACATGCCTTGGAAGAAAAGTAAGACCATTCCTGGTCTAATCACACACTACGGTCGTTGGACAAAGCAAGAAGAAAACGACTTTTATAATTCAATAAGTTTTTCAGATTGGAAGGGAAGCTGTGGGCTAGTGCCACATTATTTTCCTCCTGCAGAGAAGAAAGAGCTCACTCAGCATAAGGTCAACCAATCCAAAGAAGATAAGGAGGTAAAAGATGTCGATGGCTAAACAGATCTTTTATCATAATCTTCGTAAAGGTAATAAAACTGAAATAGAAATCTACAATAAAGACATTAAACCTTATATAGAGAAAAATAATATAGCTTATTGGTCTTCAGAGACATTTCTTCATGAATATTTTCTGAAGTGTGAATTTAGTGAGCCCTATGCAAAAGCATGGGGTTCGATTCCTCAAGCTTGGGTTGCAACGCCATGGCGAAATAGAATGAAGAAAATTATTTTTAAATTTGTAAGGGGTTATTTGAAAAGTTACAAAAAACTACCTGAGGGAAAATTTTCTTTTTTAGTTGACTGGGGAAGTAGGATTTTCATTGGCTAAAGAAATGCCTTAAAAAGAAACAATATGTAATCTTTCCTAAGACTGGTTTTAAGTGAGGTGAAATATGGATAAATTTAAATGGACACCTATTTCATTAGAACAATATAAACAAAGATGTCGTTTTCTAAAACAACCTTATTATTTAGGTGATTATGAAGACTACTTAAAAATGCAAGGATACATTCAATTTAAGATTTGGCATAAAAGACAAATGAATAAAAGAGATGCTGAATTAAAAAAAACTAAGCTCAAGAAGTGAGCTTTTTGAATTGTATTCTATGATGATTATAACTCTTTAGATTGTTTCAATATGCCTATAAGTCGAAGTTCTATTAAATTTAGATTTCTACTAGACCGAGCTTTAAATTCAAATTGGTGTGCAAATTGGAACTGCACAACCTGTGGAGCTATGTACCTTAGACCGCGCCTAGAAAAATTTACAAGAGAAGAGATTATTGAGGGTTTAAAAGCGTTGCCAGAGAGTTTTGTAGATAATCCCAAAAGTACCGAAATATTAGTATGTTGCTTTTACGCAGCAAGCATATTTGGAACAGGGTATGATCTAGTTGAGGAGTTAAAAGGTTCTCCTGTGAGTAGAGTTCTGGAGTGTGCTTTAAGTAAAAGTTACAGAAAAACGAATAATAAAGAGCCAAGCATTCAACAAAGGCGATTTAATAGAGTTATTAAATTAAGAGAAAGGGCAAAAAAACATATTTGGGGAGCAGTTAGACGTAAAGATTATAAAGCTATAGAAGTTATGCTTAATAGAGGCATTGATTAAGTGCTTATATTAATTATTATTATTAGTATCGGAATAATCTGGATACTATTTGATTGGTTTGATAAACCTCATCAATCTCCAAGCAAAACCTTCGAGCCAAAAAATTATCAATCTTCAAAAATTAAGCCTTATAGCTACAAACAAACAAAAAGCAGAAGCTCCTTAAAGAAAAAAATTTATTCTGAATCAAAGACAAAAGCTAATAAAGATATTTTGCTTGAAGCGATTAACGCAAATAGAAATGTTTCATTTAGATATGTAGATAAAAATGATCAAGAAACATTTCGAGAAGTAACACCTAGAAAAGTATTTTGGTATGAATTTGGTGATGAGGGAAAAATGGAGTGCCTAGATGCATATTGTTTGTTAAGAAATGAATCTAGAACTTTTGCTTTGTTTAGAATTAGTAATTTAAATATTAAGTAAATAATGACAAGTCACTGTATATTTTGCAAACGTTCTCAATTTATAGAATTAGGCTCAAATACATCTGCTTATGCGATTTATGATAAATACCCAGTATTGCCAGGTCATGTCCTAATAATAACTAAGCGGCATATAAGTAGTTGGTTTGATGTTTCAACAGAGGAAAAATTAGATATCTTAGCGATGATAGACTCGGTAAAAAAAATTCTCGATTTAAATTTTAAGCCTGATGGTTTTAATATTGGTATAAATGATGGTATTGAAGCAGGTCAGAGTATATTGCACCTCCACATTCATCTGATTCCTAGATATAAAAATGATATCCAAAGAAAAAAAGGCGGAATTAGGTGGATAAATCCAGATAAAGCCGAATATTGGGATTAGTTAGATGGGAATATTCTCAAAGTTAATACAAGAATTAGAGCTTACCAAATCTCAATTTTCACTACCACAATCATATAAAATCTATAAAGAAAAAAATAATATTGAGAGTCGCATTATGACAGCAGCAGTAATTTCAGTAGATTTTTTGGATAAGTTAGATCCTGAGCTTAGGGAAAATAATTTTATGGTTTTTAGACTAGGGAGCCCAAAAGGAACATCAAGTACTCATTTTGCTTTATCTAAAAATATTAATGGGTGGAATGATTACTTTCTTGATGACGAACTGCTATTTAAAGAAATTAAACCGGAAGTTTATAAACTTAATAAATTAGAAATTAATAAGTTTATGGCCTTTACTTTACTTCCAAAACTAACAGAGACTTCTCTTGTAAATTTGTGTTTTGCAACGGGGATAATGAATAAAGCACTCTCTCTTGACTCAGAAAATCATCAATTAATACCAGCAACATGCCAATCTATTTTTGACTTTGATGTCTTTCCTCATAAATTATTAGATACAAAGTGGCGTCATCAAAAAGGCCAGGTTGAGATTGATGCTCTATTTTATGGAGAACGAAACGGATTTAAGGAATTATATTTAGTTGAATCAAAGTTTGGGGATGCCCATTCAACATTAGCAAAACATAAATTAGTTTACCCATATCTTGCTATTAAAAAACATATACCAAATGATATAAAAATTGTTCCTATCTATCTCAAAACTAGTAGGGTTGGTAATGGTATTAACTTTAAAATTACTGAGTGTGAATTCAAGCATGGTAACGAAGCTATATCGGAATTAGTTGCAAAAAAATCACATCATTATGTAATTGAGAATTTTCTTATATGACAAATAAACAAAAGGGTATAACAAATGCTAGCGGATTTAAGGGTAAAGTTGATATTACTCCAAGGCTTATTTTAGATGCTCTGGGAGATACGCAATCTGCAATATGTTATGTTAGTGCAAAAGAAATAATTAGTTTTTTAATCGCTCCAGTTATTGAGGTCAATAATAAATGCCTCTTAAAACAAGAAATAAGAGATGGGTGGGGTAGAGTTTTAAAAGATCTAAATTATAAGGACTTAAGAATTGGAGCTAAATGCTTACTGGTAAGCCCGCGAAATAATTGGAAATTATTTAATAATAAATTGAATATTATTGAAACGGCTTATATTATTGATGGAGCTAATTACTTAAACTACTTAGCTTCAAATAAGATTAGTGAAAAAATTCCTATGATAGTACTGTTTGGCGCATCAGAAGATGACGAGTTAATTTACCGTCAAAATACACATAAGGAACAAAATTTTAGTATTTTTGATATAAGGCATAAAGTTGGCACAGAAGCACCAAGACTTATAATTGATGACAAATGGAAGCAAATTAAGATTATTTCAGATCCATTTGTAGTAAAAACTTCTCGAGGGTACGTTGCAGCAATTAACATTATAAATACAAAAAACAATTTAATTAGTCATATTATTGTTGGGGCAAAATCTATAACTGAAGAATTAGAACCCCTTAGAGAAAAATTAGGCACCCTCGTTGGCTTAGAAATAAAAATTAGAAAACAATCATCTGACCCTCAATCTTTATATGAAATTTCTATAATTTAATACTATGAGATACGGCTGGTCACTTGAAGAGTCAGATTGGGTCAATTTAAAGGAGTTAATGGCCAACACGAAATGGACTAGAACGTACCTTGAAGGTGCTTATAAAGATAAAATTCCAGAGCAGCCTGGTGTTTATATCATTTGCAGCAATACAGGGAGCATGGGGGATATGGGTCCGGCTGTTGCTAGCTTAAATAATGCAATTTATGTGGGACAATCAATTAATCTTAAAAAAAGATTTACTAATCATGTAAGTGGTTATGGAAATGTTGTAAAAGCAAAATCTATTTTTAGAAGGTTAGAGTATTGGTGGACTATAGTTGAGTCTGGAAAATTAAATATATTTGAACAGGCTCTAGTAAATGCTCTTGGTCCAAGCGCAAATGAAGTTAATGTTATTAAAGCAAAAATAGGTCAACCATTAAGAATTTAAGGAGAAAAGTATGATTGTGTTTCCAGCAATTAAAGCAAAAATGGGCAGTTGGGATTATTTTATGGTCAAAATGTCTATGCGTGAACTAGCTGAAAACGTAGGTTTTGCAACTGATGTTTATGATGATCACACTTTAAGTGAAGCAATACAGAGAATTCTTAATGAATCGAGAGCTAAAACTAGTATTGCAACTTACCTAATAAGACAAAAAGATAGATTTTTTTCTTCAATAGTTGTAGCTGCTTTAGATGGTAACCCTAACTGGTATCCGGTTACTATGGAAGACGACCCGCGATTTAGCTTGTTTGCTGGTGATTCAAGATTAAGTGAATCGTTTGGTGTGTTGTCATTCGATGGCACACAAAATTATTATGCATTAGATGGACAACATCGTTTAAAGGCTATTAAAGCCTTAACTGATCCTACAAGTGAATTAGCTCGAAATGCCCCTCAGGATTTTAAAAATGAAGAAGTGAGTGTAATTGTAGTTGTGCCCCGCGCTGCGGAAGATATAAATGAATTCATGATTCGTTATAGAAGGCTCTTTGGAAATCTAAATCGTTATGCTAAGCCTATGGATAACGTCACAAATATTATTATGGACGAAGACGACACATTTGCAATTATTACTCGTAATTTAATAAGTGATCATAATTTTTTCAAATGGACAGGAAGACAAAGAGATTCAGCAAGAATAAAAACTGAAGGGGGTAAAAATATCAGAAAGACCGATTCATTTTTTACAAGCCTTGAAACTTTATACACAATGAATACATTACTTTTATCATCAGTGAAAAGAATCAGTGGGGGTTGGGATACTGAATCAGCAAATATCGATACTTTTAAAAGATTTAGACCTGGTGATGATGTAATTGAAAATTTGTATGATGAATTAAAAAAATACTGGGATGTTTTAATTGAAGAGTTGCCAGTCTTAGAAAAAACACCTCACGAGATGCGTGATCATAATTGTACCGATGACTCCGGAACTCATGACTGCATATATTTCTGGCCTATAGGACAGGAATTATTAGCTCAAATATCAAGAAAGCTTCTTGATCGTCAGCCAGATCCTGATAAGCCTACAATTGAAAGTATAAAAAAGGCTTTAGCCCCTCTTAAATTCATTAATAGTAATTTTAAAGATGTGCCATGGAAACATTTGCTTTTAATTCCTGATGATGAAGATTGGACCTCATGGAAAATTCGAAATGAAGATAGAAATAAAGTAGCAAATCTTGCAATTAGAATTGTTCAATGGCAAATAGGACTTGATCAATTATCTGAAGATGAAATTAAAGAATTAAAAAATGAATGGAAGCCATTACTTCTTCCAGCCCTAAAAGACGACCTTATTGACTCGTTGTGGGAAAAAATTGAAGAGGGTGTTCATCGATAATAGATGATTAATATTAATAATATATCACTTCAGATCGAAATTAATGAAGATGTTTGTGAGGTAATTCTTAAGTATTCAGAAGATAGAATTGAACATTCAAAAAGAGCCGCACGCTTAATTATCAACTATCTTCGTGGAGATGCAATTCTTGAGCGTAAATTATTAAAAGGGCAAAGCTTAATTAAGAAATTCAATATAAGTAATTATCTTGATGACGATAAAATTGTTGGTCTAATTCGTCCCTATGTTTTATCTAGAAAGACTAATGATGTTTTATACCCTTATCAAAGATTCGGAGTCTCCTGGTTGCTTCGAAAGAGAAGAGGGATACTTGCCGACGACATGGGCTTAGGTAAAACATACCAGGCAATATCTGCTGCAAGGAAATTAGTGCGATTCGGAAAGATTAACTGGGGATTAATTGTAGCCCCAAAATCTCTATTGAATACATGGTTTGATGAATTCAAAAAATGGGCACCCGAAATTAAAATTTGTATCTTTACTCGGGCAGAAATTTTAAAAGGTTATACTTGGACAAAATTAATAGATAGCAATCATTTTATAATCACTACTTATGAGACTCTTAGAGGAGATATAGACCCTATTCACTCAAATAGTCCAGATCTAATAATTGCAGATGAAGCCCATAGATTAAGAAAAAAAGAATCACTTATATTTCAATCTTTTAAAACATTGAAGTCATCTTATTTGTGGTTCTTATCTGGTACGCCTATTGAAAGATCATCGGAAGATTTAGTTGTGATGTTATCAATAATTGAGCCGCGACAATTTTCTCAGAATGACAGAACAATTCATCGTATTTCATTACAAGCGCAAGCTCGTAACTTTTTTTTAAGAAGAACTAAAAATGAAGTTTTGTCTGAGCTCCCTCCAGTTATAGAAATTTTAGAAAGTCTTGACCTTACTGAACTTCAAAGAAAATCTTATGAAAAAATATTGCGATCACATTATGAGAATTACTTATCAAAATTTAGTAAATTACGAGAAATTTGTGATTATGATGACGAGTCGAGAGAGAGCTCAAAAATTGATAGGATTCTAGAGATAATTCAAGACATTTCTGATAACAAGGAAAAAGTTGTCGTTTTTTCCTATACATTGAAGCCTATAAATATTCTTGCAGAGAAATTAACTAATGAAGGAGTTTTTTTTACAAAAATATTAGGTGATCAATCAGTTGAAATTAGAAAACAAGTAATTGATCAATTTAAAAATGATCCAAAAGTTACTGTACTTTTAGCATCTACTAAAGTTGCTTCTGAGGGAATAACGTTAACTGAAGCAAATAATGTTATTTTTATGAACAAGTGGTGGAACCCTTCATCTAACAATCAAGCTAGAGATAGGGTAGTTCGTATCGGGCAAACAAAAAAAGTAAATGTAATTAGTTTTAAAATTAAAAATTCTTTAGAAGAGAATTTAGAGAAAATTTTAAACACCAAACAGAAAACTTTTGACCAAGTTATGGCTGCAGTTGCAATTGGTGATTTTGAAAATATCACCTAAACTTATTTGTGACAAATATTACAAGAACCATTACCTTCATCTGCACCGTAGATCTCATCAATGTCTAGAATGTCTTCTCGTAAATAATTTTTGTTTTTATTTGCTTTTGCTTCATATCTTTTTTTCCTAATCTCAAAATCTTCCTCAATCTGTCTAATACGCTCAGGCTTTTCTAATTCAGCTAAGGTTTCATTTTGATTCCAGGTAAAAGGCGAGCCATTTTCAGTGGCTGTTTTTTCAAGAGCTTTTGCATTTTCAAATGCTTCAGGGTGATGTTCTCTTAATCTTACCCATTCAATTTTCTGTTGGAAGAAACAGAAGGTGCAACCGCTTCGTGAACGCCAATCATAATATTTAGGTAACCCGACACCAGAATTATCCAATATTTCCATAACCCCTTCTTTATCTATGCCGTTGATTCTAAAAGGAAGGATAGTCTTTAGTTTTTCATTTGTACTTTGAAAAGCTTCTCGATAATCCTCATCAGAACGGATGGCTACATAGCTAAATACGGTATAGCCTTTGTCTAACCATTCACCAACCCATTTTTTAAACGGAATTAACTTGAGACGTTGTGTACACCATCTCTGTTGAGGTGAGGGAAGGTAATTGTTAGTTTCACGCATCCAGAATTTAAAATCTCTTTGAGGGTTAAGCCTTTTAATTGGCTTACCTAATGCTCCTTCTAATTTAGTTAAGAATTCATAAACTTCAGGTAATTCTTCACCAGTATCTGTAAAGAAATATTCGATGTCTAGCTCGGGATGATGTTGCCTCATATAGATAGCTAATGCTGCACTATCTTTACCTCCTGAAACGCCTAATACATGTTTCTCCATTTTAAGCATCCTCAGACTTGATAGTTTGATTACAAGCTTGAGCTAGAGCCGCTAATATTTCATTTTTTGTTAATCCACTTTTTTTAAGGTTTGCAATTAAATCATTTGAAACGGATACCAGCTCTCTTTTTTTCTCTTCAGATACATCGTAACTATCAGAAATGAATGTGTGACTTGGATCAGAGTATACAAATGCAAAAGCTTCACGATTGTTTGGCTTATTTCTAAGTGAGTTAAGGGTTTCAATATGTCTAAATTTAGTGCAAAACTCTGCTAGTGCATTTAGAGCTTTTTCTTGATCTAATTCAGACCATTCGGCAGGGGGTTTGCTTATTGGAGAAGCTAATAAACCCTCAAGGTTTTCTATTGAATTATCAAAAACAGCGAGTCTGGCAATAAAACCATCAAGTTGAAAATCACCAGAATTACCTTGAATTGCTTTTGCTCTTTCTCTTAATGATTCTAAGTCGCCTTGGTGATCAAGTAATTTAAGAGTTATAGACCTAAAGTTATTAAGTAGATTTGGATATGCATTTTTTAGTTCATTGGTTAGATTAACCACTTTTTCTACAAATTCTTTTTCTTCTGTTGTCTTTAAAATAATAGGCAAGTCTTGGAAGAGTACTTTATGTGGGTCGCTGGCTCTAAGGATTACCTTTCTAAATTCTTGAGCTTCTTGCGAAACCGAATTTGTTCGTTTTGTCCACTTAGGAAGATTAAAAATCAAATTAACTAGACTTTTAGCTGATTCGAATGGGGTGGCCTCTACCGATTTCCCAAAAATTTTACTTAATTCTTTGCTGAGGGATGTTAAAAGATTTTTATTTTTAGAATTCATATCAAAGTATTTAAATTTGATACGTGAATGGTCTTGGTTCCACTCATCAAGGTAGACCTCATTTAATTCTGGAATAAAATTATCTTCTATATAAAAAACTAGCTGACTTTGATTAGCAAAATAATAGGCAAGAAATAGTATTGGCATTAATCCAGATTTAACACCATAAGGAGGAGCTTGCCAGACCTTATATATTTCATCTAAGCCAACTTTATCTTCAGTATTCTTTAGCAATTTATCTACTTCATCGAAAAGAATTCTTAATGTTTTATTGTCTTTATCTTCATAACTTGGAAGTGTAAATTCGAAACTATTACTTCCCATTTGATACAAACCTTTTGATTCAATCACAGAATAAAATAGCCCTGCATCAGCAGAAAAACCTTGATAGCCTAAACGATCAAATCCTTTGTTATGAAGCATCTTGTACATCAGCTGTCGTCTAGCCCCAGTACCAACGCCAGAGATATTGTCTTTATTAATAATTTCATTGTATATGACAGGAGTAAGAGGGTAGGTCTTATCTGCTAATTCGCTGGCTAAAATCGATATGCCAGTCATTGGATCATGTTTAATTAATTCTCCATTTGCATACCAATTTGCATTATTAAATGAAGTTTTTAGTTCTGCAGCTAGCTCTGATTGAATAGCTGAAATTCTTGTAACAACTTCTTTTCTTGCAATAGGATCACCTTCTAATTCTCGATGTGTTTTCTGGACTTTCTCTAAAGACGAAAGCTCTATACCTAATTCATTAACTTTTTCAGCATTTGTTGCCAAACCTAAAACAATTGGTTTGTTTGAATATATTTCTGAAAGTGATTGAACAAGCTTTATATTATCTTTTGAACTTAAATCTGAACTTGGAATTAATAATAAAAATTCTCCACTTGATCCTGATTTAGGTTCATATTGATCTACATAATTTGCGGCTGTATTCAAAGGGGTGATAAATCTAGAGAACCATCTCAAAGTACCAGTTTGGTGATAATGACGTTTTGCCACAATAGGATCTAGTTCGCTTAATTCAATAAGATTGTTTGTATCAAGACTTCCAATTTCAGCGCGCATTTGATTAACAGCCAAATCAATATCAAAATCACTACCCGAATAAATTGTCCACGCATCAATATGTTTTCTATACACAACAACGGACCATCGAGCTAAATCATTTAAAGCTGATTGAACATCTTCGTTGTCGGTATTGCCTGTGCAGGTTTCTAGAATATCTTTATCTGCATATAATCCAGATCCGGCTTTAAATAGATCAATAAGTGCAATTGCTTTAATGAGATTCACATGAAGTTGTGTGCAGCCTTCTCTTGATTCAGTTCGTTCAATGGCATCGTTTGCTACAGCCCATCTGTGACCGTCTGATGAAGCGATGATAGCTTGTTCCATATTTGCTTTTAGATAATCCCAATAACGATCAGAACCATATAAACTCTTAGGTTTGTTAGCTGATGTTTTTAAGAATTCACTAAATCCGAGTGCTTCAGCAGAAGCTAGAAAGCCAAATATACTTCTTTCATTTTGACTAAATCGTTTTCTTGATACCGGACCTAAAATTGAAGCCGTAACAGGATGAAGAGGCCAGCAATTAAGAAGTGATTGTTCTAAGTTTTTTGGGCTATTAGGCTTTCTTTTGTTAATATGTTTCGCAACAACTTTGTAGTATTTTTCTACAGGTTTTAAGTTCACCGTATCTTTTTTATCAATAGCTTTGCCTACTAATTCAATAATTTCATCACTACCTGCAATGAGGGGGATATCAATATAACGACCTTGAATTTTTGCCCATTCATTTCTTGCTTCACGACCTAAACGATTTGCATATTGTTCAAAGGATTGGTGAAGTATGCCTATTACTATCAATTTTCCATGACAGCGGCTTGCCGCCTCAGCTAACTCTTGATAAAAGTAAATGTCATCACCAGACTGAGTTGCAGCCTCAAGATATTTTCCTAATTCATCAATAATAAGGAGAACGCCATCGCTTTTTCTTGATTCAGCTTCTTCCGTTAACTTTAAAATAACTTGTGCACCACTTGCCCTTTTTAATTCTTGCCCTGTTTCTTTTTTATAGCTATTCGCAATCCCTTTTATAATGCTGTCTCGCTTACCAACCACTGGAAGAACTAACCAACCTTCAGAGCTTGTTTTCCAAGCTTGTTCAATTGATTTTGTAACCACATCACCTAGAATTTGTCTCGCTTCTTGTCTCAGCTTCTTATCTTTTGAAACCATAGAACCTAATATGAGAGCGAGAGAAGATTTGCCTCCGCCATATGGTCCTGTGCATGTAAAGGCACGTTGCCGCGTTTCATTGATGTGATATGAAATATTTTGTATAAGATTTTTGGCTGTGTCTTGGCATATGTAGCCAGTAAGCGCATCTGATCTTCCTAGATCAGCTTCAATATTAACGGAGCGGAGGAACTGCCTTGATATTGAAATATTGTCTGATAGCTTATCGAGCATATGCCGCCTTAATTAAAGCCATTTCATTAATATCTTTCGGTGTTCGAATCACTTGTCGCATACCTGCAGTATCAGACCATTTAAGTTGTCCCTTAGTCACATCTTCGAGTGATTGCAATCTTTCAATGACGCTGTCTTCATCCAATTTAAATACACGACCAGGAGAGCCATACTCATGCATGATTGACTCAAAAGAAAGCGTTTGTTGTGTTGATGTTGTTTCTTCACCCCAGAACTTAATTAATGCATAAGCAAAAATTCCGTTCGTTAAAGTAGGTTTAGGACCTCTTTGAAATTCAAACTTACCTCGGCCTGTTTGACGAATTAAAGAAAGTTCGCCTAAGACTGAATCAGAAATTTCTTCAGGAGATTCGCCAGCAACGCGAGGGACATATGTTCTTAAGCAGCAGTCTATATCTCGTTTAAGCGTTGCATCAGCAACTTTGTATTCTTTGTCTTTTACGAAATTTTTGAGTTGTGTGAGTAAGTTTTCATTATCGAGCACAGGGTCTATAACATGATTAAATAGCCAGTACCAAGTTGTTGATCGATAAGCTTCGCCCGCAAGTTTCCAATGTATAAGCCATGCAGTAGAAGGGTGTTCTAAATATTTATCAATGCCATTTTGACCAAAAAGTAAATCACCAATATCTGTAACTTTATAACTGTTGTCATCTTCTAAAACGCAGTCACAGGCTAGAGCCCAGTGCCTTATCGAGGACACCATATTTTTTCCTACGCCAAATTTTGCAATAGAGTTTTCGTCTGAAAAAATATTTCTAGGTGCAGAATTAAGTCCGCGTTCTTGAATAGCGTCACAGGCTTTTTTTAGCCATAATTGACGTAGTGCAAATGTCTCATGTCCTGAGAATTGAGGTTTACGGGTTAGAGGTGCTATTTGTGTCATTTTGTTCGCTGGAGAGACCTACCAGTGAACAGTATAAGCTGGATAAACCGTCCAGTCTAGACCTAAAATTAAATATAAAAATCAATATAATCAATAAGTTAATCTAAAACAGCTTTATATTCAGCGACATATTTACAGTAGTCACAATCGTCCGAAGATATGGGGGTTGAATTACTATCAAGACAACGTTTAATTTTAGCCAATGCATCATCTACCCATGAGGTGTTGCCTTCATATGGCAGCATTTTTACTGTGAATTCTAAGTGATTATCAAATCCATCTAAATCTTTTCGGCCATTACAATAAACAAACCATCCTTGATTAGCCACTTTTAAACCATTATTACGAAGTAGCCATTGATAAAATTCCATCTGATTTTTATATCCTTGTTGCCATTCAGCATCAAGCGTTACTTCTTCATTTTTTGATGTGGCTTTATAGTCAACCACGATTACTTCATTAGTGTCTAAGTTAAACCAAAGATCATCAACTGCCCCAAATGTTTCAAAATTAGTTTTTTTGTGGAGATATGACACACCTTTAAAGTTATTGCGCCACAGATCTAAATTTTCATGTTGAAAGGGGATTGCATTTAACCCAGCTTCCTTTATATAGGGATGCATAGTTTTATTCTCACGATGCACATCAAATTCTTTTTTTAGTAATGCGTCAACAGCACTATTCAAATTGAATGGAAAACCAGCTGGCCTTTTAACTCCAAGCCGAACGTCGAGATAGAAACATCTAGGACAATCAAGAAATAGCTGAACCTTACTTCTGCTTATTCTAAAAGGTTGAGTTGTGTCGGGGTCGTAATAGCTAAAGCGTCTCGCCATGTTGTTCTCGATAGTTAAATTGATGTCTAGCAATTAAATAGTACATTAGGCTCATCCGGTGAGCTTCGTTGGTTTTAATCTAACAGGATGTCTAAAGTTAGCATAATTCATTACCTAGTTCACGTGAATTTACTCGAGCTATTTATTTATCTAATACCAGTTTTGTCTTTATTAGCTCTTATGAAGGCAAACAGTCATTTAAATCGTTTTCTTGTCACCGTAGACAAAAACAAAAAACAGCCAAAGAAAAAAGTAAACCTTGCTTTGATGGTCAATATCTTAATATTAGCTTCGATTATAGGTTATATGGTTAAGCACGAATTACCTCAAAAAGAATACTTCTACAAATCTAGCATTTCAAAGAAACAAATAAGAATTGACCAAGAAAATTTTTTACTCTCAGAATTTAATAGGTAGAGCTGAAACTACCTAACGTCGACATAGTCGAGCCGGATGAGCGTAACCGGCATTTTTTAAGGGATATTATGAAACTATTTTTAGTTATACTTTGTTTTAGTATATTTGACATAAGCTATGCAAAAGACAATGCACCTAAACTACGCTATAACTGGGTTGATAAAGAATGGCGCTATGCAGCTCCATCAGCAAAACTTAAATACAACTATATGTCTAAAAAATATGAGTTCGTCAATGATCCTGCGAAGCTAGAGCATAATTGGATGAATGATTCTTGGGAATACAAGAGCACAATTGATCCCTATAACAACAATGAATCATCAGATTAATAGTCATGGCTACGAAAACAAAGAAATTCGGATTCTTTTTAGGGGGCACATCAGGTAACGAGCCTAATAAATTTTTTTGGTATGAGTCTGATTTGTCTATGTATGAAGATTTAGCTGACAACTACTGCAAGATTTATTTTGATGATGGTGATAATGACCGTAGAAATGATTTTCTTAAGAATTTCGATGCTATTGTCATAGCTGTCAAAAGGTCAGGTTTAAATTCTATTCAAACTCTAGGTCGATTAAAGACATTACTCACAGAATTTAAAATAGCCATGCCATATTATGATTTCGAAAATAGTTATATAGGACCTGGTTTAAATTTGTGGATTAGCCAGGACTTATTTCCCATGAAATTACGTGGCTCGTTTAGATCCTCATTGTATGGTTTTAATTTAGAGAATAATATAGATCTTGGCAGGGCACCGATAGAATTTAGGGAAACAATTCGCTTTGAAGAGTATGTAGAGGGTCCCATAAAATTATAAATATAATATTTAGAGGTTCTAAAGATGACTTTAAACCTATTGATGATTAAATTACTGATAATGTAGTTGTGATATTAAAGTATTTTGAATTTATTATTTTAAAGTAACTACCTATGTCTCTTTTTTTTAAATTGTTACCTAAAAATACAAAATCTGTAACAGAACTTGAAATTTGGGAAAAAGGTATTCATAGGATTGAACGATATACTGGGTGGAGATATGGTACGGTTTTAGTAGATAGTAAAAGCGATCTCAGTTTTATTAATAATAGAACTGCTAATATGCTTTTTGATATATGCCTGACAGATCATCTAGTTATTCTGGAGCAAAGATTGCAAGTTTCATTTTGTGAAGATCTAGTTTACGACGAAAAACTTTCTGAAAACGAAAGATTGAAAATAGAAGAAGCGTATACTAAGTCTAAGGAAGATGCTTTATATGACAAAGGATGGGAAATTGTAGGGAAAAAACTTTACTTTATGGGAGAGGTTGAAATAATCCCCCACAATAAAAACACTTTGTAATAATTATTTAGTATTAAGGAGAAAATTATGGCAAAAAATGTTGCATTTAATGTTGATTATAGTAGGACGAATTTAGCATCTATTATCACTTGGACTGACGATAAAAATAAAATTGAAGATTGTGACGCTTTTATTGACTTCATAAGGTGTGATGACGGAGATGAATATCAATTTCTTCATAGTGATAAAAATGAAATTATAAATTCATCTCTTTTTATGTTTGAGGCAGTTCAAAATAAAGGTAAAAAAGGTGAATATTTTCTTTGCTATTCAGCTGACTTTGAAATTGCCGACTATGATAAAAAAATAGATTTTATTAAAGCTTTAAAACACTCTAAAAACCAAGTTGAAATTGTAATTGGGTTTAAAAATAGCAAAGGAAAGATATTAGAAAATTGTTTTGAGGAAAATTCAAATAGAACAGCAAAGCTTAATAAGTCTTAATAAAAACTCCCTGATTATAAAAATATCTTATAGGGGTATTATGATTGAATGAATAAAATGCAAGAAGAAATATCTGAGCTTATTTTTGCTACTCTTGATATTATTTTAAGGAATGATTCTGGTGAGATTCTTAAATGGGTCGCCCGAAATTTAATTGCAAAATATTCGTTAGCAAATGACCATTATTATACTACCCAAAAGACATTATTTTATTTGACTTCGAAAGGAGTAGATATTAAAAAAAGATATAATAAAAATAAGAAAAATGAGTATACGTTTGAGCATCCAATACCCGCAAAGATAGTTTTAGAAGAGCTTTTGAAAGTAAGAAAAAATGAGGATCGGTTAAAAATTCTAAAATTTTCTGATTGTGTTGTAATTCTCAGTAATGAGGAAAATAAAAATTTAAAACGGCAAAACATGCCGAGCAATTGGCAGTATTTTGATAATTTATATGCTCGTTATGATGAGGTGGGTATAAAAGTTTTGAATGAAAAAATTGAAATGGTAGGGGCTGTTAGAAGATAGCCAGCTATATCTCTAATTTAAGGTATAGTTGTAGCTCCCATTCTAAAGTCACGAAGTGTCACTTAATCATCCCCAGCTCTTTAGCTAACGTAGTTAACCTTGTTAATAATATTAATTACATAAATTAAGTGATCTTTATTCCTATAGTCTAGCGTTACAAAGTTAACTGGTTTCCTACCTGCCATCCGCCGTCCACCCATGAAATTTAATTGGTGACCTATATCTTGAAGATAGCGCAATCGTAAGCTTCTTTCACTTCGTTCTTGTTTCGCAGCTAGCGTCTCATTGCCATGTCGATAATTCCAATGTTTAGATCCTGTTGAGCCGGGCCTGGCTTTTTTAACTTTGTGGTTTTGCATCGAGTTTCTCCAGTTGAACGAGGGTAATTTTTCTATTATTCGCTTAAGAGTAAAAAATAAACCGGACCAGCCAGATGAAATCTAAAAATTTTTATATATCTATTTATTATTTTTATTATTTTATAAAAAGTACTGGCAACACCGGCTAACCTTCTAAGACCATTGATTTTACTTATCTTTATCGTGCTAGTAGGACTGGCTTTAAATGGTATCACTGGCAAGTTCCCTCATAGCATCACGTAACAAATCCGGATCAGGCTCTTCTTCATAATCAGGCTCTTCTTCATAATCAGGCTCTATATTTTCAGGAGTTTCGTTATCCCAGTTAATTTTAGTTTTGATAGCCACTTCGAATTCAGCTCTTGCTAATTGAATTGGAGGGAGAGTATAACCTCGTTCTTGTTTACCTAGAGAATTTAGAGGGCGTTCTCTTTCTGCTGAAGGACAAATTTTTTGTAAAGTTTTTGCGATTCTCTGGGTTTGTATTGGTTTATAACGACTAGCGTTTTTATCATAGTGGGAATAGCAATCTTTAATAAGTTCAGTAGAGATAAAAATAGAATCATCCCAATCTGTTTCGCTGGAGCTATAAATTCCCATTGGTTTACTTTTGAACTTCCCTGTTTCTAATACTTCAAGCCAAAATCTCTCAAATCCATCTAATGACTGAATGCGTTGGTTAAGATGTTCATGAGTGATAGGACGTTGCCGTACTTGGAAGTGAGTTAGGTCTAATGCAAATAAATCATAAACAAATGCAGCGATAGTGGATGAATCATTAATGGCTCTGTGAACCATATCAAAATACATCAAATCTTGTTGTTTTCTGTCAGAGACTTTAATGAAAACAAACCTCCTGTCATCAACGGGGATATTTGCAAAGTGATCACTATTAGATGCTGCAAAAAAGCGGTGATAAGAAGCTATTGTTCTTGAGGGTTGATATTTTTGTTCTACATGTATTGTAGGCTCACTAATCATACTTTTTAATCGCTCCATTGAAGCTTTGTCACCTTTAAACAAAGCCTCATCCATCATGACCACGTAATTTTTTTCGAGTGCAGCATTAAATGTACCTATGACTTGATTAATATCAGATACTTCAAGAGCTGATTTGGTCCAGATAGTGCTTAATAACTGAAAGAACGTACCTTTGCCACAACCGCTACCAGATAAGAGCACCATAGAGATGCTTGGTTTTTCTTCAGGGTGCTGAAGCATGTGAGCAATGTATCTAAGAAGATAGTGATATAAAGTTAAGTCTTCATTACAAATCACTTCATATAAGAAATTTCTAATAACTGACCAGTCACCAGGTATTGGCGTGACCGTTGGACCCCTCCAGTAATTCAGTGTAGTGGAGGGCGTTTTTAATGGGCTAAAAGCAATTTCATTGTAGGTATGTGTTTTAGGATCAACAAGAAACTGTTCAATAATCTCTCTCGGTTTGGATGCTACTGGTAAAGTTTCTAGGTATCTTTTTATTAAGAGCTGACCCTCTGGTCTTCTATAAAGGCTTATGTCATCCTTTTTCCCGGACAATACATCAGACACTTCTTGATTGTCTACGATGCGAATTTCTGCAGACATATTGAGAAGACTGAAACGTTCTTGAACGTAAGCTAAGGCAGAAAGTAGTTGAGTTGTAGGTTGTAAATTAAGCATTAAAACCTCCTTCTTTAGCAAGCTTAAATAAAGTACCTAAACTTATACGCTGTTCTCTTAATGGGTCATAACTCTCTACCACAAGTTCAAAACCATGTTCTCTATATCTTTCCATACAAGTCATACACCAGTTTCTAGCTAAATCGATAGCATTAGCCCAGCCTGTACTCATTAATGCCCAGACTACATTGCGGTACGTTTCATAATCACAATCCGCAGAGATAAAAGTTAAAGCCAATTGAACGCGTGCTATTTCTCGAGGGCTTTCTAAAGGTTGAGTATGAGAGGTTTGAATATGTCTTTGTATCGGATTAAGAAGACTAAGCCAAATATCTAATAATGATTTTGGAATAGTAGGGATATCAAGGATAGAGCCTTTTCCACCCCATTGATATTGGGTGCCAGAAGGATGGATACTAGGAGGTATGACATCTTGTACAGTTAAACCATCACTGGAAGCACATCTAAATTCCAGCATTGATTTACCTTCAGCATTCCTTATCATCTTGGTTTTGAGAGCACCTACCGTTGAGGGAAGTCTATAGATTAATTTTGCACTGTTAGATTTGCCCGAAAAAATAGAAACTGCATTAAATGCATTTAATAAAGAATCAATGTCGATTTCATATTGTTGCATCCAAATACGTGTATCACTCAGATTATCAATATCAATTGCACATGTAGGAGAGGGGGTGCAATAGGCGTGAGCTAGACCAATATTAGAATCATTGAGTAAATCTGATTCTTTTGGTTGAGTAATAACATTGTTAATTTTGTTCCATTCAGATGTAACTGGCGCCTTAGTCCCTTTCGGGATTTTTACTAAAGCTAAACCGCTTGATAAAAGATTTAATGTGTTAGACATAGTTAATACCATTTAAACAATTCCAATCAACAATGTCTTCCAAATAAAAATCTTTAAGAATTGTTCCTCTGCCAAAGTTGCTCGATAATATATTTGAAGTTACATCCCAAAGCTCTGCCTCATTTTTTGAATTGCAAATAAGATAACTAGTTGTCCCTGCTTGCTTACCAATCTCATTTTCCCAGCCACCTGAATAAGGTGAAAATTCGCTGATAATAATTTCTACGGACAAATCTATTGATTTTAAAATAGATTTATATCTTGAATTTTGATGATAAGGTTCAATTAATATAAAGCAGGTACCGTTTTTATTTCTCCAATAAGTCATATGATCGATATTAAGCCCTGAAGCAATAAGTTTTTGTCGCATAGCTCCAAATCCCTTTTCATTAAAATCAACGGGTGTTAAATCAGAAGTATCTGAAAAATGAATCGTTCTTCTAACCCTTGTTAACCATTCCGAAGAATTATCTTGGTTAAAAATTACTCTTTTATTTTGCTGGAGTGGTGATAATGAAACATTTACAGTGCAGTAATGGTATCGAGAATAATAGTCAAAATTATTTTTTGCTTTAACTATTAAATAGGGATATACCGTTTCATTGTTTAATGTAAAAGGGTTGCCATAAAGCACAAGAATATAAGGAGGTTTCATTTTACGTCTCCTTCTTTAAAGCTATTTATCCAATTCAACACATCATATAGTTGCCACACTTTTATTGTTTGAGATAAGTGAATAGGTTTTGGAAATTTTCCTTGAGCTACCCAAAGATTAATTGTGGATTTTCCGAGAGTGGTTAATTCACATACTTCTTCAATTCTGAGTAGCTGATTTTTGTGGATAACCTCATCTTTGATTTGTGCAATCGAAGATAAAGATTCATTGCTTGGTTTTGCGTTTAAGTTCATAAAGCCTTCCTTTCTTGTTAGGCTCTATTACAACTTATTAGTTTTAATTGATCAGCACATCAAATATTTGATGTGTAAAAAAGTTGAGTTATTACTATGGATTTGATTCCATACGTTTCCTCCACGAGCCATAAGTATTAACATGTATTTCCCTTAAAAGAGTTTCACCTTTTTCTTTTCTTTCTTTATTAAGTTCTTCAATTTCTTTGTTAAGAAGTTTGTATGGCATAAATTTACTTGCACCGTGTTCTTTTTTATATTTTTGATTTATTGCTTTAACAATTTCATACATTTCATCATCGCTTTTATTACCTCTGCTCAGAATAAGCCCGTCTTCAAACCTTTTTGAACTTTGGGTCATACGATATTGATCAATGAAATGGAAAACGTCTGACTGAATTTGCCTTAATAATTTTTTTAATTTTGGGGGAATTTGTTTTTCAGGGATAGTTCTTACGCCTTCAATGAATTCAATTAGATTTATTTCCAAGTCAGCAACGAAAGCATTTGATATATCAATAGTTGGAATTTCTTTTGGCTTTTTTTCTTTAATTTTTTTACCTGATTTATAAATTTGACTCATGACATCATTTCAATTAATTTAGAAAAAGCAGCCCTAACATAATAGCTAAGGCTGCAAAGTTTTATTATGCGACTTTCTGTTGCTGAATACTAATGACATTATTAGTTAAATTGCCAGTACAAAAATTTTCCCAATCGAGCATTAATATTCTTCTTCGTTTAAAAAGATCGCCCCTACGATAAGCACTTTCAACCTTGTCTTTGATTGTGTGTGCCAATGACATTTCGGCCACTTCTGGAGAGTGTAAAGTTTCTTCCGATACCCAGTCTCTAAAGGAAGATCTGCATCCATTAACAGTTAGCCCAGGTCTTAATCTTCTCATCACCATTAACATACACATCGCCGATAAATGTTTACCTTTTCTGGAGAATATAAATTCACTATCGGGATCTAAATAAATTGCCATTTCAATAATGTCTAATGATCTTTGACATAAAGGCACTCTATGTTCAACTCGAGCTTTCATCCTATGCGCTGGAATAACCCAAGTATCTCCGTTTATCTCCGACCTTCTAGCTAGTAAAACCTCGCTAGTTCTATTTACATTAAGTATTGTAAATTCTAAAGCGAGTGCTGAAATCCCCTCAATTTCCTGAAGTTCTTTAATAAAAGAGGGAAGATCTTCGTAAGGTAGGGCTTTATGATGCTTCACTGGGCTAATTTTAGCTGGTGAATTTAATAACTCTTGAAGATGACCTTTCCACAAAGCCGGATTCATTCCAGACCTCAATCCTAATACCGTTGCTCTGGCTAAGATTCTTTCAAGCCTTCCTCTTAATCTAAAAGCGGTATGAGTCGTACTTTCCCAGATAGGAGATAAAATCTTGAGTATATGCTTCGTTTCTATATCCTTAAGTTTCATTTTACCTATTACTGGGAATGCAAATCTTTGAAGTGAACTCAACCATTGGTTAGCATGCTTTTCGTTCGACCATTCAGACTTTCGTTTGGCAATATAATCTAAAGCAAAGACTTCAAAAGTTGGATGAACAGACTCAGCCAAAATCTTTTTCTTGTTCTCCAAACGTTCGCCTTGAGGATCATGACCAGATTCAACCTTGTTATTAGCTAAGATAGCTAATTCTCGTGCCTTGTCTAATGTAATTTTTGGATAGGGGCCTAAGCTCATATCTTTGCGCACGTTATTTATTTTATATCGATAGATCCAGTATTGCTTTCCTGAATCTTTAACCCATAAATGCAAATTCTTTATTAAGACGTCTGAATATCTTCCAGATGAAGTAAGTTGGGCAATCGAATTTTGATCAATTAATTTCATATATATCTCCGTAAAAAAGTTACCTAAAAGTTACCTAAAGGTTAAATAGTTAACCCTGGACTCTAGTGTACGGAGATGGTATATTTTGGGACACACATCAAATATTTAATGTGTGAAAAACATTGGGAGAGTAGTTAGATGGAAGAATTAAGACTAACTAATAGCTATCAAGATCTACCAGCTCTATACACTGGTAAACATCGTCACCTCTTCCGCCATTTACTTCAATCTAATCCATTTTCAGTCTATTTTTAATGG
>VFQS010000872.1_pt1 | contig 30061 bp, 18 predicted proteins | sample 3512361 | NCBI WGS metagenome assembly VFQS01 (sample SAMN10412375, study PRJNA504923) | tailings metagenome | isolation source: Relicate 1 Philex TSF3 active mining | place: Philippines
GCACCGCATGCGCGCTTCCTCTAGGGTGAGCCCCAGGCGGCGGGAGAGGCAGAGCGACTGGGTCAGGTGCGTACGTCATTTGAGCAGTTTCTGGGGAAGGTTTACGAGTCGCGGAATAAGTCGGATTTTAATTCGCTGCTGTGGATTGGTGAGACTTATTACGGCCTGGGTCTGGGGGTAGCGGCGGATCCGTCAGCGGCAGAGGGTTATCTTGAAAAAGCGGGGAATGCGTATTCTGAGATACTGCAGCAGAGTCTGGTGTCAGCGGACGGTGCACCGGCGGTGCAGTTGCGTCTGGCGCGGTGTCGTCGTCGACAGGGGCAGTTCACAGAGGCGATGCAGCTGGTGGAGACGATACTGGCGGCGAACGCGATGAATCTGGATGTGCAGTTTGAGGCGGCGCATGTTCTGAGTGACTGGGGTGAGAAGTCGGAGCCGGAGCGATTGAAGCAGGCGATCCTTGGTCCTCCGGCGACGGGCGGGAAGCCGGCGGTGGTGTGGGGCTGGGCAACGCTGTCGAAGCGTCTGCGTCAGCTGGTGATGCAGGATCCGAAGTCTGAGTTTCGGCCGCGATTTTTTGAGGCGCGGTATGAGTTGGGGAATGCTCGTCGCCGACTGGCTCGCGTGTTGCCGGACAAGGCTGCGGGGACAGCGCAGCTGAAGTCAGCGATGGCGGAGCTGGCCAGTCTGGTGCAGGCGTATCGGGATCTGGAGCCGGCCACGTATGCTCGGTTTGACCGACTTTATCAGGATTTGCAGGCGGATTTGGGCGAATCGCCGACTCCGCTGGCTCAGGCATCTCCGGCGAATGAGCCGGAGCCGGCAGCTGAGCCGGTGTCTGTGGCAGCCGCGGGAGCTGCCGCTGGTGGTGGACCGGCGGCATTGGCGGCAGCGGCACCGGCGGCTCAGGGTGCGGGCGGCCTGACGGCGGTGATTGTGTCGGTGCTGGGTCTGGCACTGGCGGGTGGTTTGTTTGTGATGATGCGTCGACCGAAGGCGAAGTTGCCGCTGGCGAGTGCGAATCGGGTGGCGAAGATTTCGGTGGCAGTACCGGAGTCTTCGGCAGCGGGGTTTCCTGGGGACCTGCAGATCGAGGCTCCGCCGGAACTCGATTTTGCTCAATTGGCGGCGTTGCCGGGAGTGGGCGGTCGTTCGTCGCGTGCGGCGGGAAAGCCGGCAGCGAAGCCTGGGGTGAGACCGGTGGCGGGTGGTGCGGATGCGGCGGGTGGGGCCGTGAAACCGCGTCCGCGACCTGCTGAGGGTGGAGCGGCGTCGAAGCCGAGGCCTCCGGGTGAGTCGCGACCGGCTGGTGAGGGGCGATCGGCTGGTGAGCCGAGGCCTCCGGGTGAGGGTCGACCGGCTCGACCGCCGCGTGTGCCGAAGCCCGAGGGCGAAGGGCAGGGCGGCGCGGGAGGTTGAGGTGTGATTTCAGCTTGTGGTTGATTGTGAAGCCGTGTGTGAAGCTGTGTGGGTTGTGAGTGAAGAGCAGCGGGAACAAGCCATGAGAAGTATTTGGTGTGTGTTGAGTGTGCTGGTGCTGACACTGGCTGGTGGTTTGCAGGCTGCTGACCAGGTGACTCGCCGCAGCGACCGCGTGGTGCTGCGTGGTGAGCTGACGGAGTTGAGTCCGACGGCTTTGAAGATGAAGCTGCAGAACGGCCAGGAGTCTGAGATTCCGGTGTCGGATGTCTTGCTGGTGCGTTTTGACATGGAGCCTCCGACGTTGTCTCAGGCGCAGTCGAACGAGCGCAGCGGGGCCCTGGGGACAGCCCTGGAGAAGTACCGTCTGATTCAGACGGAGTACAGTGGTGAAGACAAGCGAGTGGTGGCGGAGCTGAAGTTCCTGATTGCTCGAACGCTGGTTCGCATGGCTCAGGCGAATCCTGCGGAGTCGGCAGCTGCGGAGAAGGCGATTGCGGCATTTCGCAGTGAGAATCGGGCGAATTTCCGGTATTTGGAGGCAACTCTGCTGGAGGCGGAGTTGCTGGGGGCGGATGCGGCAAAGGCGGAGGCGGCAAAGGGGTTATTGTCAGAGGTTCAGCAGACGAGTGTGAAGGGATTTCGTTTGCAGGCTGGAGTGCAGCTGGGAATGTTGTTGCTGGCGGGTCAGGACACGGACGGAGCGCAGGCGGCATTTGAGAAGGTGGTGCAGGAGAGTTCGGGGGACGCTGCGGCAGCCGGTGCGTTGTTTGATGGTCAGCTGGGGAAGGCGTTGTGTCAGAAGGTGGCGGGCAGGCCGGACGAGGCTTTGGCGACTTTGACGGAGGTGTTTGCGAAGGCCTCGGAATCGGAGACGAAAACGCTGGCTCGGGCGTGGCTGCTGAAGGGTGACTGTTATCGCGAGAAGGGTTTGCCGAAGGACGCGTTGATGGCTTACCTGCATGTGGATGTGTTGTATTCGTCAGAGCCGGGTGCGCATGCGGAATCGCTGTATCATCTGGCGACGTTATGGGGTCCGGCGGGGTATCAGAATCGGGCGGACGATGCGCGTGCGCGTCTGACGAATTCGTATCCGAACAGTCGCTGGGCGAAGCAATAGCTGAAACAATCCGTCGTCTGGACGGGGGTTCACGGTGGCGAGTTCCTGGAAACTTGCCTAGATTGTGCAGTCAATTTCCTGATCCGGCCCAGGCCTTAGTGGTGACTCGGGTATTCCTGGAGAATCTGACAGATGAAACACGTCGTTGATATTGGACGCTGGTCGGTTGTTTTTCGATCGGTGTTATTTGTGGTGGTGGCTGGTTTGGCGCTGATGTCTCCGGGCGGCAGTTTTCTGCGGCCTGTGATGGGTCAGGACGAGCCGAAGGCGGATGCGGCAGCGCCTGCTGGTGCTGCTGCGGAGGAGCCGGCGGCTGCGGCGGATGCTGCGGCACCGGCTTCCGACGCGGCTGCTCCTGCGGTTCAGTCGCGCAGTTTTCTGGCATACATCTGGAATGCCTGTGGCTGGTTCTGGGGTCCGGCGTTTTTGCTGGTGTCCTTCATTCTGGTGGCATTGATCATGATGAATCTGCTGCAGGTGCGGCGGGATGTTTTGCTGCCGGCGCAGTTTGTGGAGGAGTTTGAGCAGAAGCTGAATGCGAAGGACTTTCAGGGTGCCTACGAGTATGCTCGTGGGGACGATTCCTTTGTGGCGCGGGTGCTGGCATCGGGCATGAGTCGTCTCAGTCGTGGCTACGAGGAGGCGGTGGAGGGCATGCAGGAGGCGGGTGAGGACGAGAACATGGCGCTTGAGCACCGGCTCAGTTATGTGGCGCTGATCGGCACGATTGCTCCGATGATGGGACTGATGGGAACCGTGCAGGGGATGATTTCCAGCTTCGACAAGATTGCCATGAGTGCAGTTTCGCCGAAGCCATCGGAGCTGGCGGACGGCATTTCGACTGCTCTGGTGACAACTCTGATTGGCCTGGTGCTGGCGATACCGGCGATGGTGTTTCACAGCATTTTGAAGAACCGTGTGCAGCGGATGGTGCTGGAGATTGGGATGGTCAGTGAAAGCCTGATGGGTCGATTTGCTCAGGTGGGCAAGCAGAAGTCTGCCGGCTGATCTGTCTGGTGGTGTTGTGTATGGATTTTGAGCCAGCGTGGAGCCGGTTTCGATGAAGATCAAAGCTGCGAATGTAGCGGTCCCGGAGATCGATATGACTCCGATGATCGACATTGTTTTCCAGCTGATCACATTTTTTATGGTGATCAACAATTTTGATCAGAACGAGGCGGACGAGCGAGTGTCTTTGCCGCGGGACCAGCTGGCGAAGCCGCCGGCGGTGCAGCGGAAGGACGCGTTTGTGATGAATTTTGGGTTTGAGCGGAACAAGGACGGTTCGCAGGCCAGTCCTGAGCCGTATTTGTTTTTTGGTGACGAGCGGCTGACGCTGGAGCAGGTGCGTCCGCGTCTGCGTCAGGAGTCGCAGTTTTACAGTGCGATCGGGACGAAGCTGGAAGACGTGACGGTGGAGATTCGTGCGGATGCTCAGATTCAGTCCGGCATGGTGCAGGAGCTGATACAGATGTGTCAGGAGCAGGGAATTGAGTTTCAGCGTTTCGCTCTCAAGGCGACTCAGCAGTCGGTTCCCTGAATCAACATTTGCTGTGTTTCGGTGTGGTGTGTGCAGCGGGTGTGGTGTAAGTTTTGGATTCTGATTAACGCCGTGTGTCGGGGACTGGGCGGGCAGCCATGAAGCTTCGCAATCGGGTGACTTCGGGAAAGATTGCACTGGACATGACGCCGATGATCGACGTGGTGTTTCAGCTGCTGATTTTCTTCATGTGCACTCTGAAGGTGATCGAGCCTGAGGGGGATTTTGACATCAGCATGCCGTTGGGGGCTCCCAGTGCATCCACTGTCACGGACGCAGAGTTGCCTCCGTTCAAGGTGCGGATGGAGGCTGATGGTGCGGGTGATCTGCGGGCACTGTATTTCAACGGCACGAATCTGGGTGCGGGCGAGCAGGCATTTGCGCGTCTGAATTCGGAGGTTTTCCGGGCGATTACTGCATTGCAGGCGATTGGAAAAGAGCAGCAGGAAAAGCAGGAAGTGGAGATTGACCCGGACTATTCGCTGCACTATCGGTATATTATCAATGCGATTGGATCCTGTTCCGGTCGACTGGGCACGAATGGCGTGCCGGTGCGGTACATCAGCCGCATCAAGTTTGCTCCCAGACGCGAGCCCTGACGGGGAACAGCGTTCTGTCTGCCTGTCCTCTGCTTTACAGAAACCAGTCTGGTGACACAGGGTCCTGTTGAACTGAATGCGGTGCTGCAGTCGTCTGATCAGGTTTCCGAGCAGTTGCAGGCGCGTGCGCAGCAGCGATCGGGATTTCAGCAGCAGTATGCTTTTGAGTCGCGCTGGTTTCGCACGGACGACGGAGTGCAGCATTATGTGGACGAGGGCAGTGGTCCGCCGCTGCTGATGGTGCATGGCAATCCGACGTGGAGTTTTGCGTGGCGTCATCTGATCGCTGGTTTGCGGGACCGGTATCGGGTGATAGCGGTGGATCATCTGGGCTGTGGTTTCTCTGAGAAGCCTCAGGACACATCCCTGTATGTGCTGGAGCGTCACATTGCTCGTTTGACGGCGCTGGTGCGTGCTCTGGGCCTGCAGAATGTGGGTCTGTTTGGTCATGACTGGGGTGGTGCGATTGGGATGGGTTGTGCGGGTCGTCTGCCGGACCGTTTCAGTCGATTTGTGCTGATGAATACGGGTGCATTTCGCAGTCAGGCGATTCCGTTTCGGATTGCGTTGTGTCGGATCCCGCTGCTGGGTCAGCTGGGTGATCAGGGATTGAATCTGTTTGTGCGAGCGGCGTTGTGGATGGCGGTTGAGCGTCCTTTGTCAGCGGCGGCTCGGGCCGGCCTGTTGGCGCCGTATGATTCGTGGTCCCAGAGGATAGCTGTGCATCAGTTTGTGCAGGACATTCCGCTGCATGCGGGGCATCGCAGTTATGGTGCGTTGAGTGAGGTGGAGCGGGGTCTGGCGCAGTTTCGTGGTCGTCCGATGCAGTTGATCTGGGGCATGCGTGACTGGTGTTTTACTCCGCAGGAATTCCTTGAGGGTTTTCTGCGACGTTTCCCGGAGGCTCGAGTGGAGCGTCTGGCGGATGCCGGGCATTATGTGTTTGAGGATGCTCAGGAGCAGGTGCTGAGTACATCGCGGCAGTTTTTGCTGTCGACGGACGGCGCGGTCTGAGTGGCAGCTGTGCTGGATCAGGGGGCCTGCAGCCAGACTCCGACGTTATTCCCATTCGCGCGCTCTGAGATTCCGAGGCGATCAGCGTCGGGTGTGAGCAGTTTGAGTCCGTTGCCGACGGGGCGATTCAGCAGTTCGATTTTGTCTTCGGAGGTGGCATTATTGTTCCACCATGCGAGGGTTGAGGAGCCGCCACCATCCATATTGATGCCATCGTGTGCACCGTAATCCAGCAGCCACTGGCCCAGTTCCGCCGTGGTGGCTCCTGCGCTGGAGTGTCTGCGACCGTCGACGACGAGTACGAACAGCAGGCGCTGGTCGGCAGACAGTCCGACGGCGGTGCGGGGGTGCAGGTCTGTGCCGGAGGGCTGGACCTGGCCATTTTTCAGGCAGAGGGCGAAGCCACTGACGGCGATTTCGATTTCGGCGGGGTTTTCGTGGTCGGCAGCGGTGCGAATGGATGCTTTTCCGTCGCGGGTGATGATGAGTGAGGGTGAGCCGGCGGGTGGTGAAACGAGTTGTCCGCGGCAGACGGCGAAGCCCTGCAGGTTGGCGGGTGTTTCCTGATCGAAGGGGGCTGGCCAGGGAGTGAAGGCATCGGCATTGAAGGCAAGGATAACGGGACGGGAGGCATTGCGTTCTGAGCGGAGAAAGCTGCGGACGGTCTGGCGACGTGTTTCGCGGGTATCTGCCTGCCATTCGGTGGTGCGGTCGGTGGTTGTGAATTTCAGGCCTGGCTGCTGCAGGTTGAGGCGTACAGCGTGGCGCTGGATGGCGCGAGGAGATTGCAGAGAATCCTGGAGCAGGAGGATTCCAGGAGCGAGCTGTCTGGCGGAGTTCCAGTCAGTGGCTGCGTCTGCGGGGTTCGGTGTCAGGAGCAGCAGGCAGCAGAGAGCGGTGAGGTGCAGCATGGCGAGTATTTTGCGGGGAGTTGGTGTGGGCGTGGCCGGGATACGGAATCGGCTTGCTTCGAGTGTCGGCCCGTGATACGGTGGCGGGGTGATCAGAGTCAATGGGAGTTCTAACTGGTGCGGACCGGTCAATCCATGGAGCGTGTTGCGACGATGAAATTCTTCACAAAATTGGTGTGTGTGTGTCTGGTGTTTGGTGTGCTGGCGGTGTTGGTTCCGCAGGTGCGGGGCCAGCAGGCTGGTTTTGCGGATGGCAGGTATCCGAAGAACCAGTGGGTGTCATTGTTCAACGGCAAAGACCTCACCGGATGGACTCCGAAGATCCGTTACTGCGAGCTGGGTGAGAATTTTGACAATACGTATCGTGTGGAGGACGGGCTGCTGAAGGTGCGTTATGACGGTCCGGGTTATGCGCAGTATGGCGAGCGTTTCGGGCATTTGTTTTTCAAGGACAGTTTCAGCAATTACCGATTTCGTGTGGAGTATCGGTTTGTGGGCAGCCAGTGTCCTGGTGGTCCTGGCTGGGCGCTGCGGAACAGTGGCGTGATGGTGCATGGTCAGGATCCGGCGACGATGCAGAAGGATCAGGATTTTCCGGTGTCGATTGAGGTGCAGCTGCTGGGTGGGAATGGCCGGGATCCGCGGACCTCCTCCAATCTGTGTACTCCGGGAACAAACGTTGTGATGAAGGGTGAGCTGAAGCTGCAGCACTGCATCAATTCGACGTCTCCGACGTTTCATGGTGAGGACTGGGTCACGGCCGAGATTGAAGTGCGGAATAACGAAGTGATTCGGCATCTGAGTGGTGGCGAGGTTGTGCTGGAGTACAACAAGCCGCAACTGGACAAGCGTGACGAGTCGGCGCGGAGGCTGATCACGGGAGACGATCTGATGCTGCAGGGGGGGACGATTTCACTGCAGTCTGAGAGTCATCCGATTGATTTCCGGAAGGTGGAGATCATGGTTTTGGGTGAGTGATTGTGTGCGGTTGCTGGCGGAAGTGGGGAGGTGGGTGACAAGATGTTGCGGACAGTGAGCGCAGGGTGTGGCGTCATTGGTCGAAGCTGTGCCGGTTTGGTGGCGACGTTGTTGTCGCTGTCGACCGTGCAGGGCCAGCTGGCTCCGGGGGCTGGTTACGTCTTTCCACCGGTCGTGCGATCGGGAACGACGACTGCGGTGCAGATGGGAGTGTTTGATCCGACGCCTGACCTGCAGTGGTTTGTGCATGATTCGCGGGTGCAGCTGCGAATTGCGGGGCCGGCGGGGGATTTTCATCTGCCTCCTCCTCCTTACTGGAAGGGGCCTCGCGGTGGCATCAACGCGCCACCGATTCCGCGTGAGGTACCTGCGGAGCTGACGATACCGGCGGATCAGCCGGAGGGATTTGTGTACTGGCAGATTGCGAATGCGAATGGCGTTTCAAAGACGGCTCGCATTCTGGTCAGTCATGGTACAGAGATTCTGGAATCGCGTTCGCGGGATTTGGCGCAGCGTTTGCCGGCGTTGCCGGTGTCTGTGGCCGGTCGTTTGAGTCGTTTGACGGAGGTGGATCGTTACGAGCTGACGGCGGAGCGGGATGGGCCGATTTCCGTGCAGCTGATGGCGCGGCGACTGGGAGCGGATTTTCGGGGACTGCTGCAGGTGCATGATGAGGGTGGGCGTCTGCTGGCGGATTTTTCGGACACAGAGGGAGTGGATGGCGGGCTGACGTTTGCGGCGCTGGCGGGTCGGCGGTATGTGGTGAGTCTGAATGATGTGGATTTTCGGGGTGATCGTGCGTATGTGTATCGTCTGAGTTTTGTGGCGGGTCCGCGAGTGCTGTGTACGATTCCGGCGTGTGGGCGTCGCGGTACAACGGCTGAAATTGAGTTTGTGGGCAGTGGGCTGCAGACGGGCGGCAGCGGTACAGAGGTGTTGCGGCAGTCTGTGCAGTTTCCAGCGGACGCTGTGTCTGACACTGTGGTTCAGCTGCAGACGGCATGGGGTGCAGTGCCTGTGCGGATTCCGCTGAGTGATGGGGACGAGCTGACGGCAGGCGGGGAGGCAGTGCAGACGCTTGTCGGGGCGGATGTGGCGGTGACGGGGCGTCTGGGTCCGCAGTGTGAGGAGCAGCGGTATGGATTTGAGGCGGTGGCGGGTGAGCGAATTTCGCTGGAGCTGCAGTCTGCGGCGATTGGCGGGTCGCTGGATACAGTGCTGCTGGTGGAGGGGCCTGACGGAAAGCCTGTGGGTGAAAACGATGACAGCGCGGGTACGGACAGTCGTCTGGAGGTGACGGCGGCGGTGGCTGGCAGTTACACGTGTGTGGTGCGAGCTGCGGAGTCACTGACGGGGCGTGCGGACGATGTGTATCGGTTGTGTCTGCAGCGTCAGCGGGCTGATTTCCGTTTGCTGGCTCCGCAGCAGTTGCTGTTGCCTGCCGGGGGGCAGGTGGAAGCAGCGATTACTGTGCAGCGGCAGGGTGGATTTGATGGTGAGATTGTGGTGACTGTTGAAGGTTTGCCGGCGGGTGTGACAGCGGAAGGTGACTGGAAGGTGGCGTCGGGGAAGAATGATCTGAAGGCAGTGCTGAAGTCTGCAGCGGATGCTGCTGTTGTGGCGGCCCAGGTGCGATTTCGCGGTACGGCAATGGTGAACGGCACAGAGCAGGCTCGGGTGGCGCTGGTGGAGGGTGCGGGGACGCTGTGTCCGGTTTCGCCGGCGGATCGTCAGGTCCCGGCCAGTGTTCTGGCGATGACGATGGTGGCTCCGATTGACGTGCTGGTCATTGACCGAGAGCGTCAGCGGGATGTGCACCGTGGCACCACGTATCTGGCGGAGCTGGAGATCGTGCGAAAGGATGGTTTCAGTGGTGAGGTGACGCTGGTGATGACCGGTCAGCAGGACCGTAATCGGCAGGGGATGCGAGGTGAAACGACGGTTGTACCCCCGGGGGAAACGAGGGCTTTTTATCCGTGTTTTATGCCGGAATGGCTGGCCACGGATATTACTCGACGGATGATTGTGCATGGGATTGCGGTGGTCCCGGATCCTCAGGGCAATCCGCGATATCTGACAAAGCCCGGTGATGCTCGCATTACGATGATCATGGAAGGTGCATTGCTGAAACTGGCATTGAATTCTGCGAGTGTGTCAGCGGAGCAGGGTGGTGTGGTGGAGGTGCCAGTCAGCATCTCGCGTTCAGCGCGGCTGCCATTGCCGGTGACGGTGCAGTTGCATGTACCGGAGGAGTTACAGGGGTTACTGCGGTGTGCACCTCTGGAGCTGGTGCCGGGGTCGGATACGGGAGTTCTGCGGATTGAGGCTGGTGAAGACGGTCGTCTGCAGGGAGTCTGGCCGCTGAAGGTCACGGCGACGGCGATGCAGGATGGTCGCTGGCCGGTGATTTCCGAGTCGGATCTGGAACTGGGTTTTCCGGTTGGCTGTCGGTAGGGAAAGCGAACGGGGCCGGTTTTTGACCGGCCCCGCTGCATTCAGGGTAAGTCTGCTGCAGACAACATCTGCGGCGGACCTCAGTTCAGCAGTGATTCCTGAAGTTCAAGGCTGCTGAACAGGTCATCGATGGACTGAGCAGCATTTTCCGGGGCCAGAGCCGAGCTGACGGCGGCTGGTGCGGTTGTGGCTGCGGCAGTTGTCGAGCGTGCCGGGCGAGCAGAATTATTTCCGAGTGTCCGCAGATCAGTCCTGCGGTCTGCTTTGGCAGCGGTGCTGCGAGCATTGGCGAGGCTTTCGTCTGCGTTCGGGAACAGGGTGATGCGGCGAGCGGCAGCGGGTGCAGGATCCCACGAACTGCGCTGCGGTCCGTCATCGAACACTGCAGTGGCATCGCTGCTGACCGGTGGCGGGTCAGCAATGCCCTGAGCATTGGAGTTGGCGGCGGAGAGTGCGAAGGAGTCTGCGAGCAGGGGTTGTACAGAAGTTCGGCCGCTGGGGTAGCGGTAGACTCGGTCGGAGCCACTGTCGCAGATCCAGATGTCCATGGATCCGTTGGAAGGGTCAAGGGTAATTCCGGTGGGGCTGCTGTTTTCGGGGCTGATGCCCCAGGCGCTGCTGCCCGTGGAGACGCCGGATCCATTCAGCTGATACCGGAAGACGCGGTCGAATCCAGTGCCGTCATCGACGACCCAGAGGAAGTTTGTGCCGTTCTGTGAGCCGAAGACGACGTCTTTGGGTGTGGTGTTTCCGGCATTGAGCGCAAAGTTGGCAGTGGCGTTCTGTGTGCCGGAGGTGCGTGACGCGGCATTGGCGTAGTAGTAGGCGCGTCGAGCGGAGCGGTCCACGACCCACAGGTGGGTGCCGTTGGTGGCGATGCCTTCCACGAGGGCGGTTGTGGGCAGCGTTCCCAGAGTCCACGAGCCCTGCAGGACTCCGCTGTTGTTATACACATACACTCTGCGGTTGGCATCCAGCACCCACAGTCGTGTACCGGCCGCATTTGTCGCGATACCTCGAGTGGTGGTGTTGGTGGCATTGAGTGTGTAGTTTTCCACTGCGTTGCCGGCCGCGTCGTACTCGTAAGTGCGATCGACAGTGGAATCATTCACGACATAGAACTTGGTGTCACCGACAGTGGGGTCATTGTCGATGTTGACGAGGGCGATGTCGGCGGGGTTCAGGCCACTGTAGAGCGGATCCGACGAGTTGGAGTTTCCGATGATGGCGGTGTAGGCCACGTCGCCATCTTTAATCGTGTCATCAACTCCGGTGACGGTTACGAGCTGTCCCACGGACCAGTTGGAAGCATTGAAGACCAGCATACCTGGGTTGACGGAGCCTTCGGTGGTGTCACTGGAGCTGATGGGGATCATCACCGATGACAGCGGTTCGGAATCCAGGCGGACAACGAAGGTGATGGAGCCACCGGTTTCCGTAGTGCTGGTCCCTGATGGCGGGCTGACGGTGATTCCGGCAGTGTCATCATCGACATTGAGCAGACTGATATCTGCCGAGTCGATTCCGTTGTAGAGGGTGTCCGGTGACTGTGACGGGCCGATGAGGATGCTGTAGTTGATATCGCCATCGTCGACGAAGTCATTGACACCCGTGACGGTGACGGTCTGTGGTACAAACCAGTTGGCTGTTGAGAACGCGACGAGGTTTGTGGAGAGGGATCCTTCGGTGGTGTCGGAGCTGAAGACGGGGACGTAGACCCAGGCTGCAGGCTGGCTGTTGAGTACGATGGTGAAGGTGGTCTGAGCACCGGCTTCGGTGGTGCGGGTCGCTGAAGGTGAGGAGACGATAATTGCGGGCAGAGGTCCGATGAGGAAGTCCACAACCCGGAACATGAATGCCTGCTGGTTGCTGGGGGCTGCCGCAGTGGTGCTCATGGTTTCAAACGGAACCGAGGAGAACACCATTCCGAAGCCGCCGGCAGCGTAATTACCGCGGTAGCTGACAGCCGAGAACGACGAGGAGGCGGTAGTCACACCATGGCGGAGGAACCCGGTGGCTCCGACGGCCGGGGTGAGGGCATCGACGTAGAGTTCGGGGATATCGGCATTGGCTGCCACGGGAATATTCATGCCGTTGCCGATGGGGTGTCCGCTGACGCCGACTTCGTTGTGGTCGACCAATTGCACGTCATCTTCGTAGCTGTCGACTTTCAGATAATTTGTGCGGAATCCCGTGCTGACTCCGGAGAACAGCACATCCTGTCCGGAGATGAAGATGCGGCCACCGTTATTGAGGTAGGTGCTGATGGCCAGCTCGTCGGCGGCAGTGAGTGCGGTACTGAAGTCAAATCCGGTATTCCAGATGACCATGCGGTAGGCGTTCAGGTCACCGGCGAGTGGCTGACCGTTTTCCGCCAGCAGGTCCCAGGAATCGCTGGTGAAGAGGTTCGCTGCCAGTGCATTGGTGACGGCTTGTTCGGTTGCACCGCCAAGGTCATCATCGATGACGAGAATGGGCTGGGCGATGGTGGTGACAAACGAGTTAATTTCTGAGGCGCCGGAGTTGCCTAAGGCGTCGGTGCTGATGATTTGATAGTAGTACTGAGTGTTGGGGACAAGTCCGCTGACGGTCATTCTGTGGCCGGTGCCGAACCCTGTTCCGTCATAGACGAGTGAAAGATCGGTGGGGCTGGTGCCGACAAGGATCTGTTCGAAGGAATCTTCGTCGGTGTTCCAGGTGATATTGGCTCGAGTGGGATGTGCTGTGGCAGCGATATTGCTGGCGTTGGGCGGGAGCCCGTCGACGATGGCGGTATCGAATCTGCCGGAGGCGGGCAGGACAGCAATGATGATGTCGTTGTGAACCACCTGCAGGATGGAGTCCGCTGGATCTACCGGTGCTGGTCCGAGCTGGAATGTGCCGGTGAATACTCCGGAATCGATGTCGGTTTCGGTCAGAACGACAGTGATCGGAGTGAGTTCGCTGGAGCTGTAGATTTCGACAGTGGTGGTATCGACGGCGAAGTAGTCGACATTTGGTGCCGAGTCGCGGACGGTGATCAGCGGAGCATCGTTCAGTCCGTAGACCGGCAATTCGATATCAACAATGCCGGGCAGTGGTCCGATGAGGTATTCGATGATGCGGCGCATGACGGTTGCAGAGTCATTTGGTGCGACATCGAACGGGCTGATGGATTCGAAGGGCAGAGTTGTGAAGACCATGCCGAAGCCACCGTTGTCGTAGTCACCGCGGTAGCTGACGGACGAGAACGGATAGGAAGCGCCAGCACTATTGTGCAGCAGGAAGCCTTCGGCATCTGCTGTCGGCAGCAGTTGGTCGACATAAAACACCGGGAAATCGGCAGGGAGCGTAACGGGCAGCAGCAGATTTCTTCCGATCGGATGGCCGAAGATACCGGTTTCGACGTGGTCAGCAGTTACGACGTCATCGAAGTAGCTGGAGACTTTCAGGTAGTTGGTCCGGAACGCGGAGCTGACAGTGGAGTAGAGTACATCCTGTCCCGAGATATAGATGCGTCCACCGTTGTCGAGATAAGTTGCAATTGCAGATTCATCACTCGGCAGTATTGCTGACCTGAAATCATAGCCGGTGTTCCAGATCACCATTTTGTAGCTGGCGAGATCAGCAGCGGTCGGGCTGAATCCGAGAGCAGCGACATTCCAGGTATCGTAAGCGACCTCATTGGCCAGCAGGGCATAGTCAAAGAAGCGTTCATACGACGCACCATTGTCATCATCGACAAACAGGATGTCCGGTGCTGACTGGGTGGTGAAGGATTCAATCTGTGACACGGCGATGTTGCCGGCTTCGTCAGTTGACTGAACCTGGTAGAAGTACACGGTGCTGGGGCTGAGCCCGGTAATCTTGAGTGAGTGGGCAGACCTGAATGCAGCGGAAATTGTACTTTGTGTGAGTGAACCTGGACTTGTGCCGTATCTAACCAGTTCGTCTGCTGGCTCGTCGGTGTCCCAGGTGATATCGGCAGTGCTGGATGCAGCAGTGGCCAGCACGTTGCTGATGACCGGAGGGAAATCATCAACGACGGCGCGGTCGATGAGTCCGAGGCTGGGGTAGACAGCGATGATTGCATCAGCGTGCACAACCTGCAGCAGGGAGTCCGGGATGGCGGCTCCGGGGGCCAGCTGAGCTGTGCCCGTGAAGACTCCGGTGTTGACTCCGGTTTCCGTCAGCGTGACGTTCAGTGGTGAGGATTCGGTGGTGCTGGAGATTTGGACAGTCACGGTATTGACCACAGTGGCGCTGGTATTGGCAGCTGCATGGCTGACGGTCATGGTCACGAGTCCATTGGACCGGTAGACCGATTTGTCGAGGTAGATGAAGTTTGAGCTGCGGATGGCGTTGTAGACGTTGAGTCGTCCGTTGGTGGCCACTTTGCCGTTGAGCGATGTGGTGGGGACTGCGGAGTTCAGGATGGCAGCACGGATTGAGGCTGCTGACTGCACAGTGGAGTGCACTGAAGCGTACAGCCCGATGGCTCCGGCCACGTGTGGCGTGGCCATGGATGTGCCGTCAAAAACCGCGTAGGAGTTGACGGGCACTGTTGACAGGACTCCTGCCCCTGCAGCACCGATGTCTACGGTTGTTGCACCGAAGCTGGAGAAGCCGGACAGGGCCCCGTTGCTGTCGAGGGAGGCCACAGCGATGACGGCGTCGTAGGAGGCTGCTGTTTCTGTGGATGTGCCTACAGTGGTGTTCAGGTTGGCCGGGTACCGAGGGGTGGTATCGTTGTCGGCAGATCGGTTGCTGGCGGCAGCAACGAGCAGAATATCGGCTTTGGCATGGCGGATGGCGGCATCATGGAGGGATTGTGCGTAGCTACCGCCACTCCACGAGTTATTCGTTGCGACGAGATTGATCCCATGGCGGCTTTTCAGGTCCGTCATGTAGTCAAAAGCGCGCACTGCCATTTCGAGAGTCGCAGCGTTGGCACCGAAAAACTTGGCTGAAATCAGATTCACATTCCAGTTGACTCCGGCGACGCCTGTACCATTGCCACCAGAGGCGCCGATGGTGCCGGCAACATGGGTACCGTGATCGTCCGAGGGATCATCGTAGACGGAGTTGTCGTCGTTGTTGAAATCCCAGCCGTTGACATCATCGGCATAGCCATTGCCGTCATTGTCGATGCCGTCTCCGGCGATTTCGAAAGGGTTGACCCAGATGTTCGCTGCGAGATCGGGATGATTCAGTTGAATCCCGGTGTCAATTACTCCGATGTACAATCCCCGGTTGCCGATGAATCCGTCGCGCCATGCCTGTTCAGCGGCAGAACCGAACTGATTTGTGGTGCCACCCGGGCCGGCTGACGGGTTGTCATTGCTGTACATGCCCCACAGGCTGCCGTCGCTGTAGGATGGGTCATTGCTGACATAGTCGGGGTAGTAGATGTAATTTGGCTCAGCAAAAGCGATTCGCGGATGCTGCTGCAGTTGGTTGATGGACTGTTGCTGTGGAACATTGGCCGGGGTGCCGACTCGAACCAGCAGTCCCTGCCCCGACGCCTGCATAGCGGCGGTCTGAGTAAAGGAGCGGACTTCGAGTCCGAAGGAAGCTGCGATCTGACTGGCCTGCAGGCGACTGACCTCGGGTTTGAACTGCACCAGCAGTTCATTGGGGACGCGATCGGGCTGCGAGGGTTCCGGCTGAGGCAGATCCATGCCGGGTTTGCCGACGGACAGTCCCGACAGCAGGCTGCGAATTTCGAGGGATTCCGCGGTGGGGCGGAATGAAAACGATGACGGCTTTCTGCCACGAATCCGACGGAAGCTGGTCATGCCTGCTGAGCCTTTCTGCAGGGAAGAAACGCACAAGTACGAAACGAGAATTCTGAGTTGCTGCGTTGAGCACGCGGCTGCTGCGGATTTTCAGAGGCTGTGTCCGCCAGCCCGGTCATCAGACTGTTGTGGGGGCATTTCCGCAAGATGCAGTACGAGCAGATTTCACGGTATGACGGGAAAACTGCAGCACTGGCCTGCATGAGTTTACTGGTTTTTGTGACTGCTTCAGCCGGCACAACTGATGCTTTTGTGTCGATTGCTGCAGTCGCACGGTTGCATGACGGGGACCGCATCATGCGGCGCGCTGTGCACCCTGGGGGAGGGCCCCAAGTATTGTGCTGTTCCCGATTTCTGTTAGTCAATTGCGGACCCGCGTGTTTTGCCCGGATTTTCCGGCCTGTGTGAACCGCCCGGAATGTCAGGAATATTCAGCCTGGCAGCAGTTCGTGGGTGCGTTTTGCCAGTTGCCGCACGCGACATTCATCGATATCGATCGACAGACCCGGTTTGAGCAGTGAGTATGCGTGGCCGGCCCGGCCGAATGTCAGGTCCTGTTCTGTCAGCCGATCCTGGACGAGGAATCTGTCGAAGCTGCCTTCGAGGAACCACAGGTCTGAGACACTGCAGGCGAAGTGTCGGCCGGCTGCCGAGAGGATTCCGGTTTCCCCGACCTGGCAGCCGAGCTGGCAGCGAATCCCGTGCTGGCGGGCCAGCCTGACAATTTGCAGCGAACGCAGGATGCCGCCACATTTGGAAAGTCGGATGTTGAAGGCGTCGCACCACTGACCAGCAATCGCTCGTTCCGCATCCTCCACGCAGCACAGGGACTCATCCAGCATGACGGGCAGGCCGGCCGGCTGCAGGAACTGGCGGCGGACTTCTGCCAGTCCCGCGACTTCACCGTGCGGAACAGGCTGTTCCAGTGACTGCGGGTGAAACCGCAGCAGCGGCTCAATCTGTTCCCGCAGTGTTTCGCAGTGCCAGGCTTCGTTGGCGTCGAGGCGGAGTCCCCGGTGTGGCCCGAGGACAGTGCGGATGCGAGCGAGGCAGGCGGAGTCTGAAAGTCCGGCTGCACCCACCTTAACCTTGATCTGCTGAAACCCGAAGAGCCGCATTTTCAGGGCTGACAGCAGCTGGGCTGCGGGTGACTGCGATGTGATGACTCCGCTGTATCTGACCGACGATGTGAACTGCGAGATTCCGGTGAATTCGGGGTGTTCGCGAATCAGGTCTGCCAGCGGTCGTCCGCAGCTGCGCCCGGTGGCATCGAGCAGGGCCAGTTCGAGTGCGCAGCGGACCGAGTTGCCGAAGCATTCGCGGAGGTCTGTGTGAAGTGTCGGATCAGCGGGGTGCAGTGGCAGCCGACTGACGGCATCGGCGGCATCGAAGGGAACTGTGAAACGGGCGTCGGCGAGTCCGGCGAGGTTTGTCTGAGCGAGCTGCTGCCAGGCAGAATCGATGGATTCGCCGGTGACATAGGTGCGTGGCAGGCCTTCACCCCAGCCGATGCTGCCATCGCGCAGTACACAGCGGATCAGGAGTGTATCGTTGTCTGTCCGAGTGAATGAGGCGTGCCGCACCGGCCTGCGGAGTGCAATGGGGACATGGAAAGCGGTCAGTCGATGAATCTGCATGGTGGGGGCTATTCAGTCTTCAAGCTCGGGGATTGGGGCCCCCGGTGGAATGTCGGTGCCTTCCCAGTTCAGCCGTCCGCTGACCGGGTCATACAGCAGAATACGGTCGCGGCTGCCGGGTACCGGTTGTCGGCTCTGCGCGGGCGCCAGTTGTCGATGCCGGGCAAGTACAGCGGCGTGTGCCGGGCTGGCCGCAAGATTGTGCCATTCGCGGGGATCCTGCTGCATGTCGTAGAGTTCCTCGGAACCGTCGGCGTAGCGGATGTAGCGCCAGTCCCGCGTGCGGACTCCGTGGTTGTCGTGATTGTGGGTGGTGATGGCGGGCCATGGTCGCGGTGTTTCGGGGTTTTGCAGCTGGGGCAGCAGGCTGTGTCCCTCCTGATCTGCGGGGGCGGGCAGGCCACAGAGTGCGGCGAGTGTGGGGTAGATGTCCAGCAATTCTGCAGGCTCGCGGCAAACGGCCTGCGGACGGACTCCGGGGCCCGCGAAGATCAGCGGGACTCGGGTTGAGCGATCCCACAGTGAGTTTTTTCCGGTGATCAGTTTTTCGCCGAGGTGCCAGCCGTGATCGGACCAGAGCACCACGATGGTGTTGTCGGCATGAGGACTGTTTTTGAGTGCCTCGAGAATACGGCCGATCTGGGCATCCACGAAGGCTGTGGAGGCGAGATAGCTGCGGACGAGATTCTTCCACTGCTGCTGTTCCTGCAGGAATCTGAGCCGGGGTTCGGGCAGTTTCCAGTGCAGGTACCAGCTGAATCGCGGAGTGTCCTGTCGATCGTCCGGCGGGACTTCGGGCAGCTGCAGCGTGTTTTCGGGGAACAGGTCATACCATGACTGACTGACATAACAGGGCACGTGTGGCAGAAAGAATCCGGTGCAGAGGAAGAACGGCTGGGTGTGTGGCTGCCGGAGCTGTTCGACGGTCCATGAGGCGAGCAGGTAATCGCCTTTGTCCTCATCGCGGTGCGGAAATGTGCCCCAGTCAACGAGGGGGTGTTGTGAGGGCGTGCTGACGAGGGGCGAGGCTGGGCGGGGGCCGATTCCGGAGGGTGGTCCGACGACGTCGAATTCGCCGTCACCCGGTTTTCTGCCCCACGCACCGTGCCCGATCTTTCCGGCCATGCGTGCGGAGTATCCGTGCTGGCGGAAGAACTGTGGGAGAGTTGTGCAGTCTTTCAGGGTGCTGGCATCGCGAATTGCCGGAGCAAGTCCATAGACGCCGGAGCTGGAGGGGCGTTTGCCGGTGAGCAGGCTGGCGCGGGAGGGGTTGCAGAGTGGAGACTGGCAATGAGCATTGGCGAACAGGGTGCCGGAGCGGGCGAGGGCATCGATGTGGGGTGTGCGTGCCTGGGGATGGCCGTGGAGGCAGCCGATCCAGTCATTTTGGTCATCGATGGCAATCATCAGCACATTGGGAGGGCGACTGCCCGGCTGTTGAGCGTGGCAGCTGCAGATTGTGAGTGCGAAGAAGGCGAGGAGCCGGCAGACCGGAGTGAGTGATCTGAGGGACAGCATGGGTGGGGCCTGTCGGAATATATTTGGTGTGTGTAGTCCGCCGCCGGATTTTGAGGGGGAGTGTGATGGAAGTGGCGGGCGGGGGCAAACGAATCGGTGGCAGGTGGGGGGGCCCAGCGTGTGCGGCGGTGGCTGGAGTGGTGCTTTGGTACTCGGGGAAAACTTCGTGAAAAGCCGAAAGGGGGCTCAAGGGCCCGGGGCAGGCCGTCGATAAACAGGGGGCCTGAAAACGGGGGGTTGAGACGAGGGGTGAAACGGTGGTGGTGTTGGCGTGCCCAACTCTGCTCGCACTCTTAGGAAAACTCGAAGATTCAGGCGACCGGAGACTGGACAATCGGGCCAAAAGCTGGCAGGATGTCCGCCCCCGAATTTGGAAACAGCTTTCGGGGCGTATAGCTCAGATGGTTAGAGCGCAGCTCTGATAAAGCTGAGGTCCGTGGTTCGAGTCCACGTACGCCCACTGGTACTGGTTTGGTGATGTGCGGGCCCTTACATTGTGGTACATTGTGGTACACTGTGGGGTTGTCTGCTGGTTGCTGAGCCGGCGAATCTGGTGGAAACAGTGCTTTGACGGTGTTCTGTGGTTTACGCAAGTGGCTGCGGGACAGTGTTGGGGTGTTGAAAGCCGAGATGGACTATCGGCCGGGAATTCGGGGACGTAGCTCAACTGGGAGAGCGCTGCCCTTGCAAGGCAGAGGTTGTCGGTTCGATCCCGATCGTCTCCAGTACTGAAGAAGAAAAATAAAAAAATCTTCGACAGTGGGGTTGACATGGGTCTTAAAGCCCGGTATATTCCCCCGCTCGCAAAAAACAACCCTTCGGGGAAATGAGTTTTGCGACTGATCTTTGACAATCTAATGAAGTCTAAGTGGCATCTGTAAACGTTTCCGAGCGAAGAGCTTGGGGCGAAAGCCTCAGGTTCAGAAGAACTGAATCGTGTATATGTCGTGGCGATTGATCAAATTGGCCAGATATATAAGGGCGTGTGGAGGATGTCTTGGCGCCAGAAGGCGATGAAGGGCGTGGAAGGCTGCGAAAAGCCTGGGGGAGCTGTCAAACGAGCGTTGATCCTGGGGTACCCGAATTACCGTTAGCTGAATACATAGGCTAACGGAGCGAACGTGGGGAACTGAAACATCTAAGTACCCACAGGAAGAGAAAGCAAGAGCGACTTCCCTAGTAGCGGCGAGCGAACAGGAAACAGCCCAAACCGTCGGCATGTCCGGCGGGGTTGTGGGGCTCACATGTGGAGTTACAAATCTGACGGTTAGGAGAGGCAGCTGGAAAGCTGTACCACAGAGGGTGATAGTCCCGTATCCGACAACTGATCAGACTCCGTGAGAAACCCCGAGTAGGACCGGTCACGTGGAACCCGGTCTGAAGCTGGGAGGCCCATCTCCCAAGGCTAAGTACTCTCTGGCGACCGATAGTGGAAAAGTAGCGCGAGCGAAAGATGAAAAGCACCCCGGAAGGGGAGTAAAAAGGACCTGAAACCACACGCTTACAAGCTGTCGGAGCACATTGTTGTGTGACGGCGTGCCTTTTGCATAATGATCCGGCGAGTTACTGTCGACGGCATGGTTAAAGCCTTAAGGGCTGAAGCCTCAGGGAAACCGAGTCTGAATAGGGCGAATTTTGTCGGCGGCGGTAGACGCGAAACCCGGTGATCTACCCATGGGCAGGTTGAAGCGCGGGTAAGACTGCGTGGAGGACCGAACTCACTAATATTGAAAAATTAGGGGATGACCCGTGGGGAGGAGTAAAAGTCTAATCAAACCGGGAGATAGCTCGTTCTCTCCGAAATAACTTTAGGGTTAGCCTTGAGCCATTGCGTCATGGGGGTAGAGCTACTGAGCTGGTTTGGGGCCCTTCCCAGGGTACCCTGCCTATCCAAACTCCGAATACCATGACGTTTACCTCAGGAGTTAGTCCATGCGGGAGAAGCTGCATGGTCGAGAGGGAAACAACCCAGATCGCCTGCTAAGGTCCCAAAAATTTGCTGAGTCACAAAGGATGTCTGAATACTGTGACAGCCGGGATGTTGGCTTAGAAGCAGCCACCATTTAAAAAGTGCGTAATAGCTTACCGGTCGAGTATTCTGGCACCAATAATGAACGGGAGTAAGCAAATTGCCGAAGCAGCGGGCTCGTCTTTGACGAGCGGTAGGAGAGCGTCCTGAATGCATCGAAGCGATACCGTGAGGATTCGTGGAGCGTTCAGGAGTGATTATGCCGGAATAAGTAACGATAAAGCAGGTGAGAATCCTGCTCGCCGTAAGCCTAAGGTTTCCTGGGGAAGGTAAATCCGCCCAGGGTTAGCCGGTCCCTTAGTCGAGGCCGAAAGGCGTAGACGATGGAAAGCAGGTTAATATTCCTGCGCCTATTGTGGGGGACGTTGGGTGAATGAACATCGGGGTGTTGGTAACCCCCGTACCGCAAGGTCGAGCCTTCGGGCGAAGTGTTCTGCAGCACAACCAAGAAAAGCCCACATAATATGACCGTACTAAAACTGACACAGGTAGGCGAGGCGCGTAGCCTCAGGCGCTCGGGAGAACGCTGGTTAAGGAACTCTGCAAATTGGCCCCGTAACTTCGGGATAAGGGGTGCCATCGAAAGATGGTCTCAGCAAAGCGGCACTAGCGACTGTTTACTAAAAACACAGGTCTCTGCGAACTCGTAAGAGGAGGTATAGAGACTGACGCCTGCCCGGTACCGGTAAGTTAATAAAGACGGTTAGCTCTCGGGCGAAGCCGGCAATTGAAGCTCCGGTAAACGGCGGCCGTAACTATGACGGTCCTAAGGTAGCGAAATTCCTTGTCGGGTAAGTTCCGACCTGCATGAATGGCGTAACGACTGGTGCACTGTCTCAATCAGCGACCCGGTGAAATTGTAGCCGTGGTGAAGATGCCACGTACCCGCAGCGTGACGGAAAGACCCCATGAACCTTTACTGCAGGCTGATACTGTCACTTGGCACGTTTTGTGTAGGATAGGTGGGAGGCGGAGAAGTCGGTACGCCAGTATCGATGGAGCCATCCTTGAAATACCACCCTGAACTTGTTAGGTGTCTAACGCTGACCCGTGAACCCGGGCGGCGAACACTGTCAGTTGGGCAGTTTGACTGGGGCGGTCTCCTCCCAAAGAGTAACGGAGGAGCTCAAAGGTACCCTCAGCCTGGTTGGCAATCAGGCGAAGAGCGTAAAGGTAGAAGGGTGCTTGACTGCGAGACAAATGAGTCGAGCAGAAACGAAAGTTGGACTTAGTGATCCGGCGGTTCCGAATGGAAGGGCCGTCGCTCAACGGATAAAAGGTACTCTGGGGATAACAGGCTGATCCCGCCCGAGCGTCCATAGCGGCGGCGGGGTTTGGCACCTCGATGTCGGCTCATCACATCCTGGGGGTGAAGAAGCTCCCAAGGGTTCGGCTGTTCGCCGATTAAAGTGGTACGTGAGCTGGGTTTAAACCGTCGTGAGACAGGTTGGTCCGTATCTGCTGTGGGCGTACGAAACTTGAGGGATATTCTCTTTAGTACGAGAGGATTTGGAGGGACGCACCTCTGGTGTTCCTGTTGTCACGCCAGTGGCATCGCAGGGTAGCTATGTGCGGTTGTGATAAACGCTGAAAGCATATAAGCGTGAAGCCATTCCCAAGATAAGGTTTCGTTTGACTCCCCTGGAAGACCACCAGGTTGATAGGCTGGCTGTGTAAGGCATGAGAGTGTCTGAGCTGACCGGTACTAATGGAGGAATATCTGGTCATTTTGATCAATTGTCAGACGCACTTAGACTTCATTTTGATTATACACACGACACCGAGCTCTGCTGCGGATCGTGTGGTTTCCCGGTGATTCACTTGCAAGGAAACACGCGTACCCATTCCGAACACGAACGTTAAGCTTGCAAGGCCAATGATAGTGTCAAAAGCGCGAAAGTAGGTACTGCCGGGATCTCTCACTGAGCCGCACTCTTCGGAGTGCGGCTTTTTTTATGCGCGCTGCGAAAGGTTACGACTATGGCCCAGCAATGGCAACCCGACTCGTGGCAAAACCGCACGGCTCGTCAGCAGCCAAAATATCCCGATCCCGCCGCGCTGGCGGAAACGCTCAAGCGGCTGGCCAGTCTGCCGGCACTGACCACGGCCTGGGAGGTTGATCGGTTGCGGGCGGAGCTGGTGCAGGCCGCCGATGGCAAGGCTTTCGTGCTGCAGGGCGGAGACTGCTCGGAGAGTTTCGAGGACTGCAACTCGACCGCGGTGCTCCGTAAGCTGAAGGTCCTGATCCAGATGAGTCTCGTGCTGATTGCCGGGGCACGGAAGCGAGTCGTGCGGATCGGCCGGATTGCGGGCCAGTATGCCAAGCCACGCTCCAGTGATGTTGAACGGCGGGGCGAGGTTGAGCTTCCCTGTTATCGGGGAGATATCATCAACCGGCCGGGATTTACGCTCGCGGAACGCACCCCTGATCCGCAGTTGATGTTGCGGGCCTTTGAACGCTCCGCGATGACGCTGAATTTCATTCGCGCATTGAGCGAAGGCGGTTTTGCCGACCTGCACCATCCGGAGAACTGGGATCTGGAATTTGTACGGAATACTCCGGGCAGTCGTCGGTATCAGCAGTTGCTGGATTCACTGACAGATTCGATCCGGTTTATGGAGGTGGTGTCTCCGGGTGAGCTGCATCAGCTGCGGCGAGTCGACTTTTTTACGTCTCATGAGGCATTGCTGCTGCACTATGAGCAGGCGTTGACGAAATCTGAGCGTCAGCGTGGCTGGTACAATCTGGGGACTCACATGGTGTGGATCGGTGACAGGACTCGCGAGCTGGGGGGCGCGCATGTGGAGTACTGCCGGGGAATTCGAAATCCCGTGGGCGGAAAGGTCGGGAATTCCATGACGCCGGAAGAACTGGTGGAGCTGATTGGAATTTTGAATCCGGAGAATGAGCCTGGTCGGCTGACACTGATTCACAGATTTGGTGCGGAAAAGATTCGGGAGCGATTGCCGGCACTGGTGGATGCGGTGCGGAGTGCGGGCTGCAGAGTGTTGTGGAGCTGCGATCCGATGCATGGGAATACGCATGCCACGCGGTCCGGCCTGAAGACGCGATCGTTTGACGACATCATCTCGGAAATCATCGGAGCATTTCGGATTCACAAGGAGCTGGGAAGCCGTTTGGGTGGGATTCACCTGGAATTGACGGGCGAGGATGTGACCGAGTGTACCGGCGGACCTGGAAATCTGACCGAGTCAGATCTTTCCCGAGATTATCGCAGCACGGTGGATCCGCGGCTGAATTATGAGCAGTCGATGGAGATTGCGTTTTTGCTGGCGGAGCAGATGCGTTAGTTGGTGTGCGCGGGAGTGGGCCGGTGGTTACCTTTTGAGCATGTCGGCCACGTAGTCCTGCGGAGTTTTGTGGGTGATATTCCCGGCTCCGGGATGCACGAGTTCGCAGGGTACCCTGAACTCGTCAAGTTTTTCCTGCAGCAGGACTCCGAAGTTCGCTGAGTGTGTGGGATCTTTTGCGATCTGGCCTTTGGCGGGTGGTGCGCTGTAATTGAGGTAGACGGGCGGATCGCCGGCTGAGACGAGGTGGAACGGCGAGTATTCCTGGATCCAGGGCAGGATTTCATCGCGACGGGCAAGGAACGCGTTGAAGTCGCGTTGTTTCCTGCCGTCAATTTCCTGGAAGATGCCGAATGCGTGGCTGCCGTAGTTGCTGTTGGGTGTCCATTCCTGCATTTGGCGTGGATCGAGGGTTGTTTGAGCGCCGGTAACGGCGGCGCAGGCCGGTTTTGTGGATTCTCGAGCGATGGGGTCGGAGCTGTCGGGGATGGCGAGATCGTCGTGAAACGCGAGCCACAGACTGGTGCAGGCTCCGGCGGAACCTCCGGCGACGGCAATTTTCTGCTTATCGAGATTCCATTCGTTGGCTTTGCTGCGGACGAACTGCAGTGCGCGGGCTGCATCGTACAGGCAGGCTTTGACTGGCGGCTGGACTCCGTCGGCGATGGCCTCTTCGATGAATCGATATTCTATGGAAACGACTGAGATGCCCTGTTTGTGCATGGCGGGAACCCAGTTGGCCATCCCTGCCATGCGGTTTCCGTTTTGCCAGCCACCTCCGTGGATGAAGAAGAGGCATGGAGTTGGCGCAGCGGATTCTGTTTTCCAGAAAGTCAGAACCTGTTTGGGGTGTGTTCCGTAGCTGACGGAATCGAGAGTGGGCGTGGGAGGTGGGGTCTCTTTTTTGGTGGCCTTTTGTTTGGTTTTTCCCGGTGTTTTGACGGGTGCCTGTTCTGCTGGCAGCTGTTTCGTGGCGGTCTCATCCGCTGGTGACGGTGATGTTGTGAGCAATCCGGCAATTAAGAGCAGCGGCAGCAGGTATTGTGGCATGGTTGGTTTTGTTCCTGGTCTGGCTGATAACGGTTCAGCGGGGTGTGAGCGGCTGATTTCGATAGCTGAGATCGAGCAGTTCGATGGGGTGCAGTACCGCGGTTGTCAGTCCGCGGATTTGCAGGTGTGCCTGCAGTTGCAGAGAGCAGCCAGCATTTCCGGAGACGATCACATCGGGTTTGACCTCCAGCAGGCAATCCAGTTTGCGTGTTCCGAGTCGATCGGCCATTTCGGGTTGTGTCAGGTTGTAGGTTCCTGCGGCTCCGCAGCAGAGTTCGGCTTCGGCGATGTTTTTCAGGGTGATTCCGGGGATCATTTTGAGCAGATCGCGTGGTTGCTGGCGAATTTTCTGGGCGTGCTGCAGGTGGCAGGCATCCTGGATGGCAACGAGTGCATCGATGCGTCCTGTGGGGCGGACGGGCCCCAGTTTCATGAGGAATTCGTGGATATCCATGACTTTTGCGGCGAAGTCGGCGGCATTCGTGGATGCGGAGCCGGGTGGATTGGTGCTGTTGTGGTGCAGTTCTTCGGCGATATGTCCGTAGTCTTTCAGCATGGAGCCGCAGCCGGCGACGTTGACGACGACGGCATCGAGTTTCCTGGTATCGAAGGCTGCGGCATTCTGGTGCATGAGACTGATGGCTGGTTCTGCGGCACCGGTGTGATAGTGAATCGCTCCGCAGCAGGTTTGTGAGCGGGGGATAACGACGTCGCAGCCGTTCTGCTGCAGGACTCGGGCTGTAGCCCAGTGAACGTGGCGGAACATGGCATCAGCGACGCAGCCGATGAACAGTCCAACTGTTGCGCGGCGCTGTCCGACAGCGGGGAGGAAGTCTGGCAGGGGTAGTTCGCTGGGTCGCAGTTTCGGCAGCTGGTCGTGGAGTCGCTGAATTTTTGCGGGCAGCAGTCGGGTGAGTCCACTGCGTCGGAGCAGTTGATCGAGATTGAGTTTCTGGAGCAGGCGTGCGGGCAGCAGTGCCCAGCGGAGGCGATTTCGCCAGGGGAACAATCCGTAGAGGATCCAGCGGTGGAACCAGTTGTCAGCGGCGTGTTTTGCTGCTGGTGTCTGCTGCATTTCGACTCGAAAGGGTTCCAGCAGTCTGCCGTACTGAACTCCGCTGGGGCAGGCGGTTTCGCAGCTGCGGCAGTCGAGGCAGGAATCGAGGTGTCCCTGGACAGCCGGGGTCAGTTCGAGTCGGCCATCGACGACGGCTCGCATCAGGTAGATGCGTCCGCGGGGGCCATCATTTTCGTTTCCGGTTTCCACGTAGGTTGGACAGGATGCGGTGCAGAGCCCGCAGTGGACGCAGTCCAGAAAGCGGTCGTATGGGATGGACTGTCCAAGGACCGGGAGCGAGCTGGGAGTTTTGGGCTGCTGTGCGGGCACTTGGGAATCCTGACCAGGCGATCGGTTAAGAGTGTTGGGCTGCCAGATTATTGCGATTGATGTGTTTTCTCAAAACGTTTTGCTGGTATTTGCATGGGGAATTTCCGGGGAATTCCGGCTGTCAGAATCTGCAGTCAGTTGGTTCCGAGAGCGTTTTGCAGTCGGGCGGTGTAGTTGCGGACAGCGGGATGGGCCGGGGTTGAGGCTGCGGACCGGGCGTGCAGGACCTGTACGCAGCCGGGACCGTCGGCGGTAAGTTGCTGCAGTGCTGCGATTCCGACGAGTTCATCGGCAGCGGGCTGATTTTCGTCGGCTGTTGCGGGCCAGCACCACAGTCGTCCATTTCCGGCGCGTCCGCAGGTGCAGCAGTGCAGTCGATTCATGGCGTCGAGCACGGCGCAGACCTGTGAGGGGGGTGTGGTGATGGAGGCAAGCCATGGGGGATTGTTGGTGGGGCAGCAGTAATTGCGAGCGATGTGCAGCCATTGCTGGAACGCGTCTGCGGGCAGAGCGGTCTGGATCCACGCAGGCAGGTCTCCGAGTTCGTCGGTGATGGTGTTGATCTGCCACTGGCAGGCTTCGGCGGGGCCGTCGAAGCCGATCAGCAGTACGGCGGCGACGTCGAGGTGGCTGGAGTCGCGAACAGGCAGCAGCGTGTGAGTGTTGAGGATTTCGGGGAGTGCAGGTCTTCCAGCGACATCGAGGATGACGGGAGTGGTGGCTGTGGTGTTGAGGGTATTCAGAGCTTTTTCCAGGTATTGCAGGGTGCGGAAGCCGGCGATGATGAGCTGCTGTGTGGCGGGCAGTGGTCGCACTTTGAAGGTGACGTGCAGCAACTGTCCGAGCTTGCCATTTGAGCCTGTCAGCAGACGGCAGAGGTCGTACCCGGCGACATTCTTGACGACTCGCCCACCGGCATGGAACTGTCGTCCATGGCCATCGACAGCGGCGATACCGATCACGTAGTCACGCAGGGTTCCGTAGCCGAACTGTCGAGGCCCGCAGTGATCCTGCAGCACCATCTCACCGACGGTTGCGAATTCGGAAGCGATGTCGATGGGGAGTGTCTGACCTTCCTGCCGGAGGATATGGAACAGTTGTGAGCAGGGCATCGCGGCGCCGACGGTAATCGTCATATCCCGTGCGGGGTAATCAATGACGAGGTTGGTTGCGTGGGAAGACGGGTTGGCGGGAGTGTGTGCTGGAGTGTTCATGGGCGTCCGAGCAGCGGTTTGGGATCCGTGGGTCACAGTGAAAAGTGCGCGCGAAAAAACCTCTGCCAGGTGTGCTGAGCAAACGCTGTTGACGCCCATTGATCAGAATAAAAGGTGGGCACCCGACGCCCGGGTCATGTGATCCGAGACATGGTCGGCGTGACAGTCGGCCGGGATCAGGCCGGGTTCCCTATTGGGTTTATCTGTAGGGTCAACTTGTTTTGCTGCAGACAGAGCTGCCAGAGGTCTGTTGGAGACAATACGCAGGCGGACGAGCGTATGCAAGTGAAACTGTCACCCGATTTTATCTTTGGAGTTTCACTGGGATTTCCCTCGATTCTTCTGGTATTCTTCACCTTTTGCTGAGCTGAGCGTTTTGTTTGTGACGTTTTTGCCTGTTCTGTGAGTTCAGAAGGGCCGGCCATGCTGTCTGTGCTGTTTCGCACCAATACTGCGGTTGGCCGTCGTGAGCTGATCCGATTGGGTGCCATCGGTGGTCTGTCGCTGGCTGGTCGGGGTTTGTCGGCAGTGACGGGTGAGCGGGGGCAGCAGCGTTCAGTGGTGTTTATTTTTTTGTTTGGCGGTCCCAGTCAGCTGGACATGTGGGACATGAAACCGGCGGCTGCTGTGGAGATTCGCGGCCAGTTTCAGCCGATTTCGACGTCGGCTCCGGGGGTTCAGATTTGTGAGCATCTGCCACAGCTGGCGGGGCAGATGCATCGAGTGTGTCTGGTGCGGTCGATGAATCACCGGATGCCGGTGCATGGTCCGGCGTGCAGTGAATTGTACAGTGGTCGACCATATCCGCTGCCGCCTGTGACTGATCAGGCTCGCCGGGAAGACTGGCCATCGCTGGCCTCGCTGATGACTCGAGCCGGCCTGCCGTCTTCTCGTCTGCCGCCGGCGATTGTGCTGCCGTGGCATTCGCAGTTTATGGGTCAGTCTGAGCGGATTGCGGGGCAGACGGGTGGTCGGATGGGTGAGCAGTTCAGCCCGTTTCTGCTGCGGGCTGGCCTTGACGGCGGGAAGTTTGATGCGGCGGAGCTGCAGTTGCCGGATGCGGCAGCGGGGCATCGGCTGCAGCGCCGGACGGCCTTGCTGCAGCAACTGCAGGAAACGCGGCCTGCGGTGCCGGCTGCAGCGGTATCAGCGAGGATTGGCGGGAGTACTGCAGCGGCTCATGGTCGCTGGCAGCAGCAGTACGACACGGCAGTCTCGCTGCTGTCCGCCGGGCAGTTGGGAGTGGCGGTGGATCTGGATCGTGAGCGTCCGGAGATACTGGCTCGTTACGGCGGTTCTGTCTTTGGGCGCAGTCTGCTGGCGGCGAGGCGTCTTGTGGAGGCTGGCGTACCGCTGATTACGGTCAACTGGTATGACGACTCATTTCATGACAAGGTGTCACCGCACTGGGATCAGCACAATCACATTTTTGCTTCGCTGCAGGATCGTATGCTGCCGATTTTTGATCGAGCGATGGCGGCATTTCTGGGGGATTTGGGTGAGCGGGGTTTGTTGTCGACGACGATGGTGGCGGCGGCCGGGGAATTTGGCAGAACGCCCAGAATCGGCCAGTTCACTCAGAATGCGATGACGGAGAAGTCGGGTCGGGATCACTGGCCGCATGCATTTACGGCGTTGCTGGCCGGTGGCGGTATTCGCGGTGGTCAGGTGTTTGGTTCAACGGATCATCAGGGTGGTCAGGTGCGAGACAATCCGGTGTCTCCGGCGGATCTGACGGCGACTTTGCTGGGGCATCTGGGGGTGTCTGCTGAGGATTTGTGGTGGGACTCGCTGCAGGGGCAGTGGCAGAAGAATTCGGAGGGGCGGAGGATAGCTCTGGAGTTTGAGTAAGACTGCCCTGGTGGAGGGTCAGGATTTGGTTGGCACTGCAGCCTGGGAAGATTTCGCGGGTGCCATCGGGCCAGTCAACGGTGATCTGATCGATTTGTGTGCAGGAGCCCAATCCGAAATGCAGGGTTTGTTCGCTGGCTGACTGGTAACTGCCTCCGCCGGTGCTGTGCATGTTCCATGCGGCAGAAAGTTCCTGGAAGCTGCCGGTCTGATTGATGCAGACGGCGTTGGATTCGCCATAGAGATTTGCG
>VFQS010000873.1_pt1 | contig 30050 bp, 24 predicted proteins | sample 3512361 | NCBI WGS metagenome assembly VFQS01 (sample SAMN10412375, study PRJNA504923) | tailings metagenome | isolation source: Relicate 1 Philex TSF3 active mining | place: Philippines
AGTGTACATTTAAAGCGTTTATTGCCGCATCCGGAGCAGATTGATTTAGATTCGTTGTACCAAAGCATCCCCATCCAGCCGCTCAGCCCTAAAACAGATTTGAAAAACGTGTTTGCGGCGGGAATTAGCTTGCTAATTTTAGCGGGGTTGATTTACTGGCTTTTTGGAAAAGCCATTACTAAACTCTTCAAACGCTACTTGTTGTGGCGACGTCACCGTGAATTTAGACGAACTTTCCAGCGTTATGCACGGCAGGTGGCGGGAACTCCGGTGGGCTTATTGAATTTAGAGCGGGCCTTTTCTGGCTGGAAGAAATACGTGGAACAATTAACGCAATTGCCATTTACGACGTTTACCTCGAAGGAAATGCTCGATAATTTAGCGGATGAGGCGATGGAAAAGGTTTTAAATGAGATGGATTCAGCTATTTATGGCGGAAACTTCTCCCAAAATACGACGGAATCCGTTCAGTATTTAGAGGCTTTGGCGACGAATTTATACGAGATAGAACAGGAAAAAATCCAGAATAATGAAGTTTAATCCGCTGTATTCTTGGCATCAAATCCAGGCTTTCTTCACCTTCGAGTGGGAGAATAGCTTGTTTTTGTATGGCTTGATTTGGCCTTTCATCGTCTATTTTATCAAGTATTTACGCCAACGCGGCAACCAGCCAAGACTGGAACTTTCGCTTTCGGTGCCTTTGCAGCAAAACCGGATATCACTCCTTTTGAGTTATGTCCCCATGGTCATTCAGATTTTGTGCCTATCCTCGGTCATCATCGTGGCGGCAGGCCCTTATCGCGTGATCAAACACCAGAAAAAGCAGGTGGAAGGAATTGACATCGCCCTGGCTTTAGACATCTCCTCCTCCATGCAGACGCGGGATATTAGCCCCAGTCGCTTAGAAACGGCGAAAACAATGGGTAAGGAATTCATCCGCCAGCGTAGTCACGATCCCATTTCGCTCATTGCCTTTGCTGGCGCACCCTATTTAGCGAGTCCCATTACTACGGACACGGCCTTTTTATTACATCAATTGCAGCAATTCCAGACAAAGCAAATCGTCGAGGAGGGAACCGCACTGGGCGATGCCCTAGGGATGAGTATTAACCAAATCCGTGACTCTGAGAACCCTAAGAAAATCAGTATCCTGATTTCCGATGGAAACAATACGGCGGGAAATCTCGATCCAGTTACCTCCGCGGAACTAGCGAAGAATTTCAACATCAAAGTCTATACCATAGCCGTAGGAAGCCTTCAACCGAGTGTTGACCCCGTAGATGAAACAACCCTTCGCGAGATCGCCGCCATCACCAAAGGGAAATTCTTCCGTGCGACAAACGGTCAGACTTTGCAACAGATTTTCCAGGAAATTGATAAAATGGAGGCCTCGGTGGTCAAAACGGTTACTTGGGAAGAACACATTTCCCTTTCTTACCTATTTGCAGAAATTGCCCTTATCCTTTTCTTCATCGGATTATGGGTTCGTTTCAGCTGGATAGGCAACTCTTTAGAAGATTAATATGGTTTTATTTCCGCACGCGAAGATTAATATAGGCTTGTACATCACGAAAAAGCGCAAGGATGGGTTCCACGATTTAGAAACCTGTTTCTTTCCGGTGCCTTGGACAGATGTGCTCGAGATTACTCCTTCAGAAGGGGAATTTACGTTTAGTTCCTCCGGCTTAGATATCGCAGGCGCCATCGAGGATAACCTGTGCTATAAAGCGTATGAACTATTGAAAAAAGACCATCCCATACCTCCTGTGCACATTCACCTGCACAAAATCATCCCCATGGGTGCGGGCTTAGGGGGTGGATCTTCTGACGCGGCATTTACCTTGATGGGTTTAAGAGACCTTTTTCAACTTCCTTTAACGAACGAAGACCTACAACCCTATGCGGCAAAATTAGGCAGCGACTGTGCCTTTTTCCTGTCGAATCAGGCGGCTTTTGGCAAAGGTAAAGGGGATGAACTCAGTCCCATTGATGCGAGCCTGAAAGGGCAGTTTCTTGTTTTATTATACCCAGCCGTGGGCATCTCCACGGCACAAGCCTATGCGGGCGTGACGCCTGCGAAGGCTCCGGTAGATCTGCGCAAGGCCATTTTGAAAACGGAATGGAAAGAGACGATTTCGAATGATTTCGAGAAGAGCATTTTCCCCACACATCCTGTCTTAGCCTCTTTGAAAGAGGAGATGTACACCTTGGGTGCGAGTTATGCAGCGATGAGTGGATCGGGGTCGACTATTTTCGGGATTTTTGACAAAAAAATCGACCCACCTGCAGGATGGGCCGATTATACGGTTTGGTCAGGATGGGTAGATTAGTCTTTCGCGAAGATCGCCTCTAAAGCAGAAGCCCCTTTCGTTACCACCTTCCCTGCCGGCAATTCCTTCAATAATTTGATTCCTGCGTATTCAGGCGTTGAGCTCAAAATCTCCACAGGCACTTGTGCCATCACGCCATTGTTCATTTCTACGTAGATGAAGCCCCCTTTTCCCACTCGGGCAAGACCTGCTTGCGGAATGCTAGGAATTTTTTGCGTCCCTACTTCGATGCGCGCGCTCACAAATTGACCTATGGTGAAGTTCTTTTCATCTGATTTTTTCTCGAAATGCCCGTGAACTGAGGTAGTGCGGTTGGTTAAATCGACTTGTGGGGCGATAAGGAAGATTTTGGCAACGGCTTTTTGGCCTTCTGATTCAAATTCGATGGTTTGACCGATGTTTAATTTTGCTAAATCCTTCTCAAACACCTTCAATTCCACGTGCTTATCCGCCATTCCCACGACCTTAATTAATACGTCAGATGGTGTTACGTATTTTCCGATCGCTAAGAACTGGTCTTGGATATACCCGTCAATGGGCGAACGCAAGGTTAAAACGGAAGTAATATTTCCTCTCGCCAGCGATTTCAAGTCACAACCTAGCACCTCTAATTTCAGTCCTAAAGCCTTCACTTGCGCATTCACATTCCCTAAATCCGCTTCCGACTGCTGCAATTTCTTCTTCGATCCTACCTCCTCATTCGTCAGCACTTGCTGACGCGATTTTTCGGAACTCATAAAGGTCTGAGAAGACAAGGCCTGTAGGTATTCTTGCTGCATTTGGATGAATTCTAATGATGTCAAGGTCGCTAAAGCCTGCCCTTTCGACACCTTTTTGCCCGGGAGCAACTCGTAGGTTGTTTTTACATAACCTGCAATGGGGATCGAGATGGAGGCTAATGATACAGGAGGCACATCGACCACACCTGTGCATTTAATTTCAGTTGACATTTCGCGTTCTACTAAAGTACCGAATTCGATGCCCGCATTCGTCTTCTGTTCCGCGCTTAATTTAATTTCGGTCACCGGCGCATCTGCGGTGGCCTCTTCTTTTTTCGAGCAAGCTGCTAGGCTTACTACAAAACATAGCGCTGCTAATGTGAATACCTTATTCATTTCCAATGAGAGTTTGACGTGTGATAATCGCCTGGTTGTAGGCGTTGACTTCTTGTATATAACTTTCGCGAATCTGCCAAGCCTGCTGCGTATTTTGCAACATCTCCACATATTCGATTTCGCCTTGCTGGTAGGATTTCAGGGCGGTTTTCTCAAGCAAAGCCGCTTGAGGCAAAGCTGTGGAGGTATAATAGGCTAAACTCGCGCGGTATTTCGCTACCGCCGCCTCCGCATTCTTGAAATCCGTCTGCAAGGCGGATTCCGTTTGGATTTTTTGGCTAACAAAAGCCTCCTCCTGCAATTTCGCTGAGGCAATTTTCGCTTTTTGACCTTTGCCAAAAATCGGTATTGCCAGGCCAGCCTGTACGAAGTTTTGGCCCCCTACATTTTCAATACTCTGGGTAGTCACTCCGATCCGAACATCTGGTTTCAAGCGTTCCCTTTCGACCGATGTTAACAATTTCCCATGCTCCACCTGTTCTGCCAGCAATTCGATCGTCGGATTTTTCGTGAGATCAAATCCAGCAGGGCCAGATTCCATCGTCAGCGGCTCCTTTCCTTCGATCTCAAATTCACCTGGTTCATTGATCCAATAAGCGAGGTTTTGATAAGCTGCCTTTTGATCCGCTTCGAGGGCTATCCGCTTCTGTTGAAATTCCCGCAAGCGCGTTTCCGCCGCCATCAATTCCAAGCGATTCGTCTCGCCTTGTTGGAATTTAATGGTAGCTGCACGCTTCATTTGGGTATATAAACTGTCCTGATCGGCTAAAAACGCTAGGTTTTTCTGCTGTGCTAAAATCAGATAGTAATAGTATTTTACACTCGAGGCAACTAAATTCTGCGTGATCTTCAAGCGCTTTTCGCTCATCACTTTCGCCGAAGTCAAAGACTTCACTTGGGCTTTCAATAGCGTAGGCCACGGGATACTTTGAGAGGCCATCACCGTATAGTCCTGGCTGTAATAGGTCTGCGTTTTGCCATATTGTGCATCCACCGAGGCTTTAGGTAATTCCTTCCCGGATTGGATGAAGGCTTCCGCGGTTTTTATGTCGGCGAGGCCGGTGGCTAGGAGGGCGTTGCGAGAGGAAGCTTGGGTCAAGCAAGTCCGAAGGGAAAGAGTCCGAAGTCCGAAGGAAACTAGTCCGGAGTCCGAAGTCCGAAGTCCGGAGGCTGTACCTGAGAAGGATAGCAAAATAAATAAAACTATCATCCCTAATCCTTTGGCCTTCAGCTTCTGTTCTCTGCGGCCCATCACGATTGAGTACACAACCGGAATAACCACCAGCGTTAAGAAGGTGGCCGTAATCAAACCACCGATCACCACTGTCGCTAATGGACGCTGAACCTCTGCCCCCGGCGAGTGACTAAGCGCCATAGGCAAGAAACCTAAAGAGGCTACCGCCGCAGTCATAATTACCGGTCTAAATCGCAATTCCAAACCTTTCTTCAAGCGCTCTTCCACGCTCAATCCCTCGTCCGCTAATTGCTTAAAATAAGAAAGCAACACGATCCCGTTCAACACCGCGACACCAAATAATGCGATAAATCCAATTCCGGCTGAAACCGAGAACGGCATCCCGCGCAACCAAAGCGCTACGACACCCCCGATCGCTGATAAAGGAATTGCTAGGTAGATAATGGCTGCTTCTAAGAAGCTTTGGAAGGTAAAAAACAAGAGCACAAAAATCAGCGCTAAGGCGATCGGAACCACTAAAGCCAAACGTGATTTCGCCGCCTGTAAGTTCTCAAACGTTCCGCCGTAGGTCACATAGTAACCCGCCGGCAACACAATTTTATCTTTCATGACTTTCTGAATATCGGCCACCACGCTTTCTACGTCACGGCCCCGAACGTTAATCCCAATGGTGATTCGTCGGTGCGTATTATCACGTGAAATTTCCAATGGCGCATTTTCGTAACTCACATCCGCCACCTCTTGCAATGGAATTTGAGAGCCGGAAGGTAGGTCGATGTAGAGTTCGCGCAGGTTCTGTATGTCTTGACGGTGTACTGAATCCATCCGAACCACTAAGTCAAAACGCTTCTCTCCTTCCATCACGATTCCCGCCGTTTCGCCGGCAAAAGTCATCTTGATGGCGGAGTTCACCTCGTTCACATTCAAACCGTATTGCGCCATCTTCACACGGTTGTATTTTACCACTAATTGTGGAATGCCGTCGATTTGTTGGACTTTGATATCACCCACGCCGTCAATTTTCCGGATGTAGCGAGAGGCCTCGGTAGCGTGGTCGAATAATTCTTGGAGATCTTCCCCAAAAATCTTCACCGCAATATCCGACTTCACCCCCGCAATCAGTTCATTAAAACGCATTTGAATGGGTTGCGTGAATTCAAAATTTACTTCTGGATATACATCCAAGGCCTCATCCATTTTAGCCTCTAATTCCTCCATCGTCTCCGCATTTTTCCATTCGGACGGATCCTTTAATTGAATAATCAAATCGCAGGAATTAATGCCCATGGGGTCAGTTGGGATTTCAGAGGCCCCTATACGAGAAACGACTTGCTTGATCTCTGTGGGGAATTTTTTCATCAACATCGCTTGAGCGGCGGTGTTGACTTTGATGCTTTGGGACAAGGACGCATTCGTAGGCAGTAAGGTTTCCACTGCAAAATCACCTTCGTTTAATTCTGGAATAAACTCCCCGCCTAAGGTCATAAAGAGGGCAATACTGGCTGAGAATAAACCAAAAGCACCGATCACCACCCACTTGCGTTGCTTCAGCGCCCAGTTGATGATGGGCTGGTATTTCCCATAAAGGAATCCCATAATGCGATCCGCGATCGTAATTTCATGGCTGATTTTCTTACTTAAAAACAAGGCCGACATCATAGGAACATAGGTCAGTGATAGAATCAGGGCACCCAGGATGGCGAAACTCACCGTTTGGGCCATGGGTCTAAACATCTTTCCTTCGATTCCACCTAAGGCCATAATGGGCAGGTAAACAATGAGGATGATAATGACGCCAAAGGCCGCAGAGCCGAAAATCGCTTTGGCAGAAATACCCACTTCCTCATCCATCGCGTGTTGGCTTAATTCCTCGCCCTTTCGATGGCTGTGAAGCCGGTGAATAATGGACTCCACGATAATGACAGCTCCGTCCACTATAAGTCCAAAGTCGATTGCCCCTAAACTCATCAAGTTCGCTGAAACCCCGAAAATATGCATTAGCGCAAAGGCAAACAATAAACAGAGTGGAATCACCGAAGCCACGATCAGACCGGCGCGCAAATTCCCCAGCAATAAAACCAAGATAAACACGACGATCAAACCTCCCTCGATCAAGTTCTTCTCCACCGTATTGATGGCACGACCGATCAACACACTGCGATCTAAATAGGGCACAATGCGAATCCCTTGCGGCAGGGTTTTGCCAATAATTTCCATCTGCACTTTCACGTCCTGCACGACTTGGTTTGCGTTCGCTCCTTTTAAAAGCAATATCACGCCCCCCACTGCTTCGCCTTCGCCGTTTCGGGTCATCGCTCCGTAGCGAACCGCTTTCCCGAAGCCTACTTTGGCCACGTCTTTCACTAGAATAGGCAATCCGGCCTCGCCTCTTTGGGAAACCACCGTATTTTCAATGTCCTCTAAGGAAGTCAACATCCCCTCTGAACGAATGAAATACGCATCCGTCCCTTTTTCTAAATAACTACCGCCTGAGTTTGAATTATTCAGCTGAATCGCCTTAAAGACCTGGTTCACACTCACATTCATCGCGCGCAAACGCTCCGGATCGATCGCGACCTCGTATTGTTTCAGGTTCCCCCCGAAAGAGCTGACCTCCACCACGCCTTTAATTCCCAAAAGCTGGCGCTTGATCATCCAATCTTGGTAAGTCCGCAGATCCGCGAGGGAATATTGATCCTTAAAAGCTGGGTCGATTTCCAGGGTATATTGGAAAAACTCGCCTAAACCCGTCGTGATGGGCGCCATTTCCGGCACCCCTGCCCCTTGTAAAAGGTAAGGCTCTGCCGCCTTTAGTTTCTCCGCGACTTGCTGCCGCGTCACTTCCGTGGCGACCTCGTCCTCGAAAACGACGGTAATTATGGAAAGACCCATCCGGGAAACGGAGCGAATATCCTTCACATTAGGGATCGTTCGCAAAGATATCTCGAGCGGATAAGTGATGAATTTTTCGACCTCTGAGGTCGCCAGTGCCGGGGATTGGGTAATCACCTGCACTTGGTTCGACGTAATGTCCGGAAGGGCATCGATGGGCAATTTACTCAGCGAATACCCACCCCAAAAAACAAGTCCTAGCACAAAAAGCCCTACAACGAGTTTATTACGTATACTGAAACTGATAACGGAATTAATCATGGTTATAAAATTAAGCATTTACATAAACGGCACATGCCGCGATCTGCAGGCGTAATTTTAGAACCGGGGAGGCGCAATTAATACCCGCTCCATCGAGAAACGGTATTTGTTTTCGTAGAAATCTGAGCGACGGCGTGCGATATTCAGGGCAGCTAAACACACAAAAAATAAAGTGGCTACTGGAAGCACAAAGCCCATCGCGCCAGAAAAATCAAAGGTAGGTAAACTTGGGTGTTTAGTCGTTTTTGCGTGCTTCGAATCTGCCGCATAATGCATCCAAAGGAAGTCTATAAAACTGAACCCGGCCGGTGCCTGTTTCTTGTGATCTTGAAAATGCTTCACTAATTCGTTCGCCTTGATAGCCTGTTCCATACCCACCTTAGGCAACAAGCCGCCGGCAAATAGGATTACGAAAAGAAGATAGGCAACGACATTTTTCATCTCCCAAATGTAACAAAAATTCGAATTTTTACCCCATATTTATATTTTCATTTTAATTTAAGATGAAATGACGGCCTAAATCATGGATGAAATAAATCTTTTGTGGCATCAGCTCACTGATTCTGAAACCATTATCCGTTCTGGATTGATGGTGATTACCCTGATTGTTTTCGCTGAGAATGGCTTATTTTTCGCTTTCTTCCTGCCTGGAGATTATTTATTGTTTTTAACGGGCGTTTTTGGGGGTACAGGTGTGCTGAAGGAGCCGTTGAGCTCCCTTTTACTAAGCATTTTTCTAGCCGCCGTCATCGGTTCACTCGTGGGTTATTTAGTGGGGCGTTTTTTTGGAAAATCACTCATAAACAGGCCAGATGGCTGGTTTTACAAGAAGAAACATTTGGAATCCACTCGGGAATTTTTTGATAAATACGGGTTTATGGCACTGGTGATCAGTCGCTTTTTACCTATAGTTAGAACCTTTACGCCCATTTTAGCGGGAATAAGTCACCTTTCTTGGTATAAATTTATCTTGTTGAATCTAGTGGGTGGAGCGCTCTGGGTAGGCATTCTAGTGACAGGAGGGTATTATTTAGGCCAAAGTTTCCCCGGTATCATCAACTACGTACAATACATCATTTTATTCTTCCTCGCGATCACCACCTTTACGGTGATTAAGGGCTATTTGAAATTGAGACAATGATTGAGCAATTTGGCTATGTGGCGGCATTTTTAGGCGCAGGAATTTTGTTCTTGGGCTTGATCTTAACCCTTGCCCGCTTCATTCGTCCTAACCGCCCTAATGTCGAGAAAAACACTACCTACGAATCCGGCGAAGCACCGGTAGGGAACGCGAATATTCGCTTTAATCCGCGTTTTTACGTCATTGCACTGCTATTTGTGCTATTCGAAATCGAATTAGTTTTTCTGTTTCCTACGGCTACTTTAGTAAAGGACAAATCGCTTGCTACCGCTGCATCGGAGTTTCCGGTATACGCGGTTATCGAGCTTTTATTATTTGTAGGAATTCTAGCCTTAGGGCTAGCGTTTGCCTGGGTGAAAGGGTATTTGAATTGGGAAAAACCAGAAACGGCCGCAGAGAAATTGAACATTCCCATCCCAGATAGCGTTTACGATAACATTAGAACAAAACATTCCGCTTCTAAATGATGAATCACAAAACGCATTCTTTTGCTTCGTTGAACGCATTCTCCAAGCTGCTACTGGATTATTTAGCGGAGAAGCCCGAGTTGAAAGCGTTTTATGGAAATGGACCAGAATTATCAAATTTCAAAGACCAAATTTCAAAGAAAAAAGGTTTTTCCAGTGCTTCACGTGACGTTCTTCAGACAGTCTTAACCGAGCAATATGCTGCCATTGGGGCTGAAATGCCGGCGATAGATCTTCGCGATGAAAATACCTTTACCGTCACGACAGGGCATCAATTAAATATCTACACCGGTCCGCTGTATGTGATTTACAAATTAGTCTCGACCATTAATCTGGCGCGCGCGCTTCAAAAAGCCTATCCCGCTCAGCGTTTTGTGCCCATTTATTGGATGGCGACGGAGGACCACGATTTTGAAGAGATTAATCACTTCTTTGCGTTTGGGACGAAGTATGCCTGGAATACTTCCCAAAAAGGTGCCGTAGGTCGTTTTAACCTAGGTGATTTCCCCAAGATTCCCTTTAGAAACGAGATTTTCGACAAGGCCTATTCAGAAGGGAAAACCCTTTCGGAAGCGGTTCGGATTTATATGCACGCGCTTTTAGGCGCTGAAGGTTTAGTCTGCCTCGATGCAGACGACAAACGTTTGAAGTCGATTTTCGCACCTATTATGGAGGTGGATTTGAAGCAACAAGTTCACGAGCCTATCGTGCGAGCGACGACAGAAAAATTAGAGGCCTTAGGCTATAAAACGCAGGTTTCAGCGCGTCCGGTGAACCTGTTTGAATTAACGGAAAAAGATCGCGTTCGTTTAGAGGTAGGGGATTCCGTTGAAATAACGAATGCCAGCCCGAATGTCATCTTGCGACCCTTGTACCAAGAAGTGATTTTACCTAACCTGGCCTACATCGGTGGCCCGGCGGAAGTGGCGTATTGGCTACAACTAAAAGGGATATTCGATTTACACCAAGTTCCGTTCCCTATTTTATTGCCGCGTAATTTTGCCATGGTGAAGACGCAAAAGCAGGCGGAGAAGGTGGAAAAACTCGGATTAAGTTTAGCGGATTTGTTTAAAAACGAGTTAGCGATACGACGTGATTTTGTGGCGGGACGAACCTCGCATCAGCTGGATACAGCAGGGGAAGTAAAAGCTTTACAGCCTATTTTAGCAGAGCTGGCAACACGAGCGAAAGCCATCGATCCCACGCTAGAAGCCAGTGTATTAGCCGAACAGACCCGCTGGATGAAAGGACTCGAGCGTTTGGCGAAGAAATTAAGGCGCGCGGAAGAGCGTAATCAGGGGGATGAGGTGCGGCAGGTTTTGGCCCTAAAAGAAGCCCTATTCCCTAGGGGAGAATGGCAAGAGCGCCACACGAACTTCCTCGAATTCGCGAGCGATCACCCCGATTTTATACCCGATTTACTTAAGACATTCGATCCATTGAACTTCGAATTCTACGAAATAACCTTGTAATGCCTGAAAAACTGAGTCCGTCAGACTTCCTCGAAGCCGCTAAAACATACCCGGTGCTCGATGTGCGATCGCCTGGCGAATATGCGCGGGCTCGGATTCCTGGGGCTATTTCCTTTCCTATTTTTGATGATGCGCAGCGTGCCGCGGTGGGTACGTGTTATAAACAAAAAGGCAAGGATGAAGCGATTGAATTAGGCTTGGAGTTTGTGGGACCACAACTCGCGGCTTGGGTGAAAAAGGCCAAAAAACTAGCCGTGGACAACACCGTCCTCGTTCATTGTTGGCGAGGAGGAATGCGAAGTGGCAGTATGGCCTGGCTTTTTGAGACAGCTGGAATCAAGGTAAAAATCCTCGTAGGAGGTTATAAGGCTTATCGAAATGAGGTTTTGGCCCTATTTGATCGACCTATTCCCTTCCGTGTTTTAGGCGGTAAGACGGGATCCGGCAAGACTGAAATCTTGCATGAATTAGTGAAAAGAGGGCATCAGGTCTTGGATTTAGAAGGAATTGCGCACCACCGGGGGTCGGCTTTTGGTCATTTAGGATTAGAGTTGCAGCCTACAAGTGAGCATTTTGAGAATGAAGTGCACCGCATTTTAGACGGTTTTGATTATAGTCGCGTGATCTGGGTGGAGGATGAAAGTCGCCACATAGGTCAGGTATTTATGGGTGCTCCGCTGTATAATCAGCTTCGCGCGGCTCCGGTAATGTTTTTAGACATCGAACCCGTTTATCGATTGCCCCATTTAGTGGAGGTGTATGCGTCCTATCCGAAGGAGGATTTGGCCAAAGCTTTGGGGAAAATAAAAAAACGCTTAGGCCTTGACCGCTACGCCATCGCGATGGAAGCGCTAGATGCCGGGGATTTCAGTTTAGTCGCGGAAATCAGCCTGCATTACTACGATAAGGCCTATATGTATGGCCTTGAATTACGCGACGAATCACAAATCACCCGTATCGAGGTCCGCACGTTGGACCCGATCGAACAAACCGAAATACTGTTAAGCCATGCTTCCTAAAGACTTTTTAGACAAAATAGTAGCGCAACACCAGCAGACGCCCCCTTTCCCGGCGACGTCTGATATCAAGAAGTTGTTCACGAAAATCGTTTTGACACTTTTCCCGGAACAAACGCGCCGGCATTTTCACACAAGAGATGAATTAAAGGCCGTTTGGGAAAGCATCGAAAATGGCTTAGAAAGCCTGTTGTATTCGATGAAAGACCAGCTTTCAGAAGATCCAGCGATCATTGCGCACCGCTATTTGGACCGCATTCCTGCCATCTACGACCTCTTGCAAACGGACGTAGAAGCGATGGTGTCGGGCGATCCGGCGGCGACCACTTCGTTTGAGGTGATCCGTAGCTACCCAGGCTTTTATGCTATAGCCTTTTACCGTCTAGCACACGGATTACAGCAGGAGAAAGTGCCGTTGATTCCGCGGATTTTGACGGAATATGCGCATTCCAAAACCGGTATCGACATCCACCCCGGCGCCAGCATCGGTCGCTATTTCTTCATGGACCACGGCACGGGAATCGTGATTGGTGAAACCACCGTCATAGGAGAGCGGGTGAAAATCTACCAAGGCGTCACCCTAGGAGCCCTTTCGGTCGACAAATCGATGGCCTCCACGAAGCGCCACCCTACGATTGAAGACGGCGTAGTGATCTACTCCGGAGCCACGATTTTAGGCGGTGACACGGTCGTAGGGAAAGACTCGATCATAGGCGGAAACGTCTGGTTAACGCGCAGTGTGCCGGCGAATACGAAGATTTACCACCAAGAGAACGTCAAAGTTATCCAAGATTAATATGAGCCAGCTATTAGATTTAGTCGGGAACACGCCCTTAGTCGAATTATCGCGCTTGAACCCGAACCCGAAGGTCAAGATTTACGGGAAGTTAGAGGGAAATAATCCGGGAGGTTCAGTGAAAGACCGTGCCGCGAAAAACATGATCGAAGGCGCCATACAACGCGGCGAATTAAAGCCAGGAATGAAGCTTATCGAAGCGACCTCCGGCAACACCGGGATTGCCTTAGCCATGATTGCCCGCTTGTATGACATCGAAATTGAATTAGCGATGCCGGCAAATTCCACGCGGGAACGCGTGTTAACGATGGAGGCTTTTGGCGCTACCGTAACGCTGACAGAAACCATTGAATCCGCGCGTGATTACGCGGTAGAAAAAGCGGCGACCGGCGAATTCTTTATGCTCAATCAGTTCGAGAATCCAGATAATTATTTAGCCCATTACAAAACCACAGGTCCCGAAATCTACCGCGACACAAAAGGCACAATCACGCACTTCGTGAGTTCGATGGGCACCACGGGCACCATCATGGGCACTTCGATGTATTTAAAGGAACAAAACCCAGCCATCCAAATCGTAGGCTGCCAGCCCACAGACGGCTCGAAAATCCCCGGCATTCGCCGTTGGCCTATTGAATACCGACCTAAAATCTATGACCCGTCCCGCGTAGACCGCGTGATGGATATTTCAGAAGCAGAGGCAACGGCAATGACTCGCGCACTCGCTAAAGTCGAAGGCGTCTTTGGAGGCATGAGTAGTGGCGGCAGTGTTTTAGCCAGCTTACGCTTAGCCACTGAGTTAGAGGAAGGTGTGATTGTTTGCATCATTTGCGACCGCGGAGATCGCTATTTATCAAGCGGACTTTTCGGCGAATAAATCCCTGCTTTGCGAGATTTCTTTGTTTTTTTTAAGCCAAGATTGGGATTAAATAAAATTATACTTATTTTTGCACTCCCGATTAACGCGGGGAATTGAGGTGGATTAGCTCAGTTGGTAGAGCATCGGATTGAAAATCCGTGTGTCCCCGGTTCGAGTCCGGGATCTACCACTTCAATGAATAAAGACCCTAGCAGAGATGTTAGGGTCTTTTGTTTTTATGCATTTTGGTTTTTGACAAATCTTGTCAATACCTGAAATCCCCCTACACCAAACCACAAAATTTTTACTATTTTTAGGAGAAATTACCCCCTATGCGCAAATTCCTCCTAAACCTCATTGAACAGTTCGGTTACAAAGTCACCAAATTCGATCGCAAGGCCGCTGGGCCCTACGCGGACATTCAGGACAACACCTTTTGGAGCTTTTATGAGAAATGCCAGCCCTACACGATGACCTCGGTGGAGCGGATGTTTGCGCTATACCAGGCGACTAATTATGTGATTGATCAACACATCCCGGGGGATTTTGTGGAATGCGGCGTGTGGCGTGGAGGGTCTTCGTTGATGGTAGCGCAGGTGTTAGCGCACCGCGGAGTGAGCGATAGACACCTCTATTTATACGATACCTTTGAGGGGATGTCCGAACGTACGGCGGAGGATGGGGATTTTAGGGGCCAAAAAGCGGACCAAATGCTCGAGCAAACCCAGGACCAGAAGGAGACCTCGGTTTGGTGTTTGGCAAACTTAGACGACGTTAAATTAACGATGTCAAACAGCTCATTCCCAGCAGAAAACATCCACTATGTGGAGGGGAAAGTGGAAGACACGATTCCGCAAATCACGCCCAAAGGCGCCATCGCGTTATTGCGTTTGGATACCGACTGGTACACCTCCACGAAGCACGAATTGATCCATCTCTATCCTTCCTTAAGCGAAAGTGGTGTATTAATCATCGACGATTATGGCCATTGGGAGGGCTGTAGAAAAGCGGTGGACGAGTATTTTACAGAACAAAAGATTTCCCTATTATTACAGAGAATTGACTACACCGGTCGGTTGGCCATCAAAAAATAAACCTATGCGCATCCTTTTCTTGACTTTACTAGCATTCACAACGTTTGCACAACAGAAACCCATGCGGTTGTGGTACGATAAACCGGCGACCTATTTTGAAGAGGCGCTTGTCCTTGGAAATGGGAAGCAGGGGGCGACGGTTTTTGGTGGGACAAAGAGCGATAAAATCTTCTTAAATGACCTGACTTTATGGTCTGGGGAGCCCATGGATCCCTACATGAACAAGGAGGCTTATAAACATTTGCCGGCGGTTCGCGAGGCATTGCAGAAGGAAAACTACCGGGCGGCGGATTCTTTGGTCCGTAAATTACAAGGTAAATTCTCCGAGTCTTATGCGCCGCTGGGTACCTTATACGTCGATTTTAATCACGAGAATCCGACGGAATACCGCCGCGAATTGAATCTAGACAAGGCCGTTTCGACGGTGCATTATCGCGCCGGGACGAACGAGATTCGCAAGGAATATTTCTTCTCCCATCCGGACAATGTGTTCGTGATTCACTTAACGAGTAAGGAGAAAAAAGGCTTGAATTTTACGGTTCAATTCAAGTCACTATTGCGTTATTCGACGAAATCAACCATTAATCACCTACATGCAAAGGGCGCGGCGCCGGTGCGGGCAGATCCGAATTATGTGCGCAAGAAAGGGAATCCGATTATGTTTGATGAGAATAAGGGGACGCGTTTTGCCACGGATATTTTGATTCAATCGGCGGATGGAAAGGTGGTGAGGACGGATTCGACCTTGCAGATGGTGGGCGGAACGGACGCGACGATTCTAGTGACCATGGCAACGAGTTTTAATGGCTTTGATAAAAGCCCGTCTAAAGATGGTTTGAACGAAGACGAGCTGTCGGAGAAGCGTTTGCAGGCCGCTAGTTTTAAGGGAGCGGAGCAATTGCTAGCGCGCCATTTGGCAGATTACCAGCCCTATTTCAAGCGCGTGAACTTACGTTTGCCGGCGGACAATGCTCCGGAATTGCCTACGGATGAACGTTTGCGTCGTTATGCCAAAGGCGAGAAGGACAACTACCTCGAAACCTTGTACTTCCAGTTTGGGCGGTATTTATTGATCTCAAGCTCGCGGACACCGGGCGTTCCTGCGAACTTGCAAGGGCTTTGGAATCCACACATTCAACCACCTTGGTCGAGTAATTACACAATGAACATTAATGCCGAAGAGAATTATTGGCTGGCAGAAAATACGAATTTGAGTGAGATGCACGCGCCGTTTTTGGGCTTCTTAGAGAACCTAGAAAAGACGGGACGCATTACGGCGAAGACCTTTTACAATGCACCGGGTTGGGTGTGTCACCACAATTCGGACATTTGGGCGATGACGAATCCCGTAGGGGATTTTGGTAACGGGGAACCTAATTGGGCGAACTGGCCTATGGGAGCGACCTGGGCTTCGACCCATTTATGGGAACATTACTTGTTCACACAAGACCAGAAATTCCTAGAGGCGAAGGCTTACCCTTTAATGCGCGGAGCCGCAGAATTCTGCCTATACTGGTTAATTGAGGATAAAAATGGCCGATTAATCACGTCCCCATCCACTTCTCCTGAAAATAAATTCACCACCCCTACGGGTTACCAAGGGGCCACCTCCTATGGGGCGACGGCGGATTTAGCGATGATTCGCGAGTTGTTTTTGGACTTAATCGCGGCTGAAAAAATCCTAAAAAAGGATGCGGCTTTCCAGGCCACTTTAGAAAAGGCTTTGGCTCGTATACTTCCTTACCAAATAGGCGCGAAAGGCAATCTACAAGAATGGTATTTCGACTGGGAAGATCCCGAACCTAAACACCGCCACCAATCGCATTTATACGGTTTGTACCCGGGCACGCACGTAACGGTGGCAGAGACGCCAACGATTGCGGCGGCAGCAAAAAAGACTTTAGAGATCAAGGGAGATGAGACTACGGGCTGGTCTAAAGGCTGGCGCATTAACCTTTGGGCTCGTCTGCGCGACGGAGACCACGCCTATAAAATGTACCGCGAACTCTTGAAATACGTAGAACCGGACGGCGTAAAAGTGAACTACGCCCGTGGCGGTGGTACCTATCCGAACTTATTTGACGCCCACCCGCCATTTCAAATCGATGGAAACTTTGGTGGTTCCGCGGCAGTGGCAGAAATGTTGATTCAATCTACTCCAGAATTAATCGAAACTCTTCCAGCCTTACCGGCGGCGTGGGCTTCAGAGGGCTCGGTTTCTGGCTTGAAAACACGTGGCGGATTCGAGGTTTCGATGAGCTGGAAAGAAGGTAAAGTGACGTCCTTGCATTTGAAAGGAATGAAAGGAAGCACGGCGAAAGTGAAGGTGAATGGCGAGATTAAACGTTTGTTGATAAAAACGGGAGAAGTTCACGTTTTGTAAACTACGCCACCAGCGAACTCACCCAGTCCTGATACAATTCCGTCTCGATCTGAACGGCCACGGCGGCGTGCTGCTCCCAGTCCGGCCAAGTGGCTTTTAATTGGGAGATCATCTCCTCTAAGTGCCCCTCTTCTTCCACGATGATGGATTTCACTTGGACTTTTGATTTTGTCGCGGTCAGGATTTGCTGGTAGATGGGATACAATTCGTCTGCGCGCAATTCGATCGCGTAAGTGACTAATAAATAGGCCGCCCATTTCACGTCATAGCCGCTAAGGCCTAGTTTTTTCTTCGCATATTGGCTGACGCGCAGGTCTAAAATGTCTAGGTAGTATCGCGAAGAACGCGGATTAATTAGGAAAGAATCGTCGTAGGTTTCGAAGCCGGTCGGGACTAATTTGCTGATCTGTTTCTTCAGGTAATAGGCGTGGCGGTGTTCTTCCGCGGCGTGTTTTAGGATGATCAGGCTAACTTCTTTTTTGTGCTCAAACTTGGAAATCTTGCGAGCGCCGGAATTTTCCATGAAGGAAAGCGTGTTCAAAAAACGGGCATGAGATTCAGGATTCGCCACTAGAGCGGCGATGGTAAGAGCGGTGTTCATGATTGACTTAGGCAAAATGTGTAGGCAAAGATAGTCCAAAGACAAAAATTTTCTATCTTTAATCTCCAACAAAAATCAACGAATGAAAAAATTTCAACCCTTTTGGCTGGGAGCCCTGTTCCTCTTGGTGAGCACGTCTCTCTTTTCTCAAGTCACTTTCCCGATTAATGACGTCGCCAGTCCGTCGAATGGCTATTATGCCTTCACGAACGCGACCATCGTGAAAGATGCAAAAACAACTTTAAGCAAGGCGACTTTGGTGATTAAAAACGGCAAGATCGAATCGGTCGGTGCGGTGGCAGTCCCTAAAGATGCAGTGGTGATCGACTGTGGCGGAAAATACATTTATCCGTCTTTCATCGATATCTACAGTGATTATGGCATGTCAGCGGTGAGCCCAGGCGGCGGAAATTTCCGTTCTCCGTCCCAAATGATTTCGAACACAAAAGGCCCTTATTCCTGGAATCAGGCGATTAAATCGGAGGTTTCGCACGCGAAATTATTCGAGGTGAATGAATCGAAGGCGAAGGAATTGCGCAAGCTGGGCTTTGGCACGGTTTTAACGCACCAAATGGACGGTATCTCGCGTGGAACTGGTGTTTTCGTGAGCTTAGCGAAGCAAAGAGAAAACTTGGTAGTCTTGAAAGAGAAAGCCTCGGCACATTATTCCTTTAATAAAGGATCTTCCACGCAGGATTATCCAGGTTCTTTGATGGGATCGATTGCGCTTTTACGCCAAAACTTCTTGGACGCCGCTTGGTATAAATCGAAACCGGCGAAAGAGGGAACGAATTTATCTTTGGCCTCTTTTAATGAGATCCAATCCCTTCCACAAATCTTCGAGGTGAGCGATAAATGGTCTGCTTTACGGGCAGATAAAATCGGTGACGAGTTTGGCGTTCAATACATTATCAAAGCGAGTGGAAATGAATACCAACGTATCGACGAGATGAAAGCGACGAATGCAAAATTCATTTTGCCATTGGACTTCCCGCAAGCGATGGATTTAGAGGATCCTACGGACGCGCGTTTTGTGAACGTGGCGGATATGAAACACTGGGAATTAGCCCCTACGAACCCGGCGACTTTTGAAAAAGCGGGTCTTTCCTTCGCGATCACGGCGAATGGATTAAAAGATGTGAGCAGCTTTATGCCTAATCTCCGCAAGGCGATTCAATACGGCTTAAGCGAGCAAAAAGCTTTAGAGGCTTTGACTACGACGCCAGCGACCCTCCTAGGCGTTTCTGACATGGTCGGAAGTCTGGATGCCGGCAAATTAGCGAACTTCGTGATTACGAATGGCCCCGTTTTCGCTGATAAAACAGCCATCATAGAGAACTGGGTGCAAGGGGAAGCGTATCCGATTGCGAAGGAACAATGGAATTCATTAGCCGGAAAATACGACTTAACCTTAGGCGCAAACAAGGCGACATTAAGCATCTCAGGTGAGCCAGGAGGCTATAAAGTACAGATTTTGGCCAAAGACACCACGTCTGTTGACTTCTCCCAAAAAGAATCCCTGATCAACCTAAGCTTTTCTTCGAAAGCAGACAAAGGCAAGCGAACGCGCTTAACGGGAACGTTCGCAGATGCGAGCTTCACAGGAACCGGCCAATTAGCGAACGGCGATTGGATTTCGTGGAAAGCAACGGCTTCCGCCGCGGCAGATACGGTAGCGAAAAAAGCAGGGAAGAAAGAAGATAAACTGGAATTAGGATCTGTGATTTACCCATTTGCGGGTTACGGAACGCCTAAGCCAGCGTCGGCTGAAACGATCTTGATCAAGAACGCGACGGTTTGGACGAATGAAAAAGCAGGCATTTTAAAAGGCAGCGATGTGCTTGTAAAGAACGGCAAAATCGCGGCGATCGGCAAAGGATTGAAAGATCCTTCGGCACGCGTCATCGACGGAACAGGCAAACACGTGACGGCGGGTATCATCGACGAACACTCCCACATTGCCGGAACGGGTGGAATTAACGAATGTTCGCAATCCGTAACCGCAGAGGTGCGTATCCAAGATGTGATCGATCCAGATGACATTGATATCTACCGTCAATTAAGCGGTGGCGTAACGTCCAGCCACATCTTGCACGGATCTTGTAACACGATCGGTGGCCAAACGCAATTATTGAAGTTGCGCTGGGGTGCTAATGCAGAAGGCATGAAGTTTGCAAACTGGGATCCGTTCATCAAGTTCGCCCTAGGAGAGAACGTAAAACGCTCTTGGAATACCTCGAATCCTCGTTTCCCAGACACGCGTATGGGTGTGGAGCAAGTATTAATGGATGCCTTTACGCGTGCGAGAGACTATGAAAAACAAGGTCCTGGCAAGCGTATTGACTTGGAATTAGAGACCTTGGTGGAGATTTTAAACCACAAGCGATTCATCACCTGCCACTCGTATGTACAGAGCGAAATCAACGCGATGATGAAGGTGGCAGATCATTTCGGCTTCACGGTGAACACGTTTACCCACATTTTGGAAGGGTATAAAGTAGCTGATATCATGGCCAAACACGGTGCGAATGCCTCTACCTTCTCCGATTGGTGGACGTATAAAATGGAGGTTACCGATGCGATTCCACAAAATGCGTACTTGATGCAAAAGACAGGCGTGAACGTAGCGATTAATTCGGATGATGCGGAAATGGCGCGTCGATTGAATCAAGAAGCAGCGAAATCTGTGAAATACGCGGGGATGTCAGAGGAAGAAGCCTTGAAAATGGTGACCTTGAATCCTGCCAAAATGTTACACGTCGCTGACCGCGTCGGTTCTATCAAGGAGGGCAAAGATGCTGATATCGTGGTTTGGTCAGACAATCCTTTATCGATTTATGCAAAATCTGAGCAGACGATCGTAGATGGAGCTGTTGTTTTCGACCGGGCGGCAGACTTAGTTCGCCAAGCGGAATTGAAAGCAGAAAAACAACGCTTAGTGCAAAAGATGATAGGCGCTAAAAAAGGCGGCGCATCGACTCGTCCAGCGACTCCATCCTACAAGGCGGAGAACGAATGTGAAGACGATCACCACCACGGAAACAGCATTTGGGACCGTATTTCGAACCGTTGGGCTAACACTGAAAACTAAGATTCAAGATGAAAAAACAGATCATATATACTCTTTTCTTCGCGCTTAGCGGCCTAACGGCATTCGCGCAAGAAACCATGCACCCATCCCCTGCCCAAAGCAAGACCATCGTCATCACCGGCGGCACGATCCACGTGGGTAACGGGACCATCATCGAAAACGGCACGCTTGTTCTCGAGAAAGGCAAAATCAAAACCGTATCTGCCACACCTGTAACTATCGCAGGTGACGCAGAACGCATCGATGCCACTGGCAAGCAAGTCTATCCAGGCTTAATCGCTCCTAACTCGAGCTTAGGTTTAGTGGAATTCGCATCCACGAAGTCGACCATCGACATCGAGGAATTAGGCGAAATGAACCCGAACATCCGTTCAATCGTGGCGTATAATACCGATTCGAAAATCATTAACACGGTGCGTTCGAATGGTGTTTTACTAGCGCAAATCACACCACAAGGTGGGATGATTCCCGGTTCTTCTAGCGTCGTGCAATTAGATGCGTGGAACTGGCAAGATGCCGCTTACGCGATGGACAACGGCATTCACTTTAAGATGCCAGCCTTGATTAATCGTCCGGCGGCGTTTCAAAGAAGAGGAGCGAACGCGGATCCAGTGTCGGCGGGTTTGGCGCGCCTCGAAGAGGCGCGGTCCTTTTTTAAGGAAGCAAAAGCCTATCTGAATGAGAAAACGCATACAAGCACGAACTTGAAATTTGAAGCCACCAGAGGCTTATTCGACGGAAGCAAGCCCTTTTTCGTGCACTGCGACTTAGTGAAGGAGATGCTAGCTGCGATTAATTTTGCCAAAGAATTTAACTTCAAACTAGTCCTCGTAGGAGCCACAGACAGCTGGATGATTGCAGATATTTTGAAGGAGAATAAGGTATCGGTTATCTTGGGTGAAATCCATAGCCTACCAGCATCTGAAGACGATGCGGTAGATCAGCCGTATAAGACGCCAGGCATGCTCCAAAAAGCCGGCGTTTTATTCTCGATGGGCTTCGAAGGCGGAGACGGAAACTGGCGTCAACGCGACTTGCCATTCCACGCTGGAACCATGTCTGCCTATGGAATGACGAAGGAAGAAGCACTTTCAGCTATTACGTTGAACGCTGCTAAAATCCTAGGCATCGCTGACCGTACCGGCAGTATCGAAACAGGCAAAGATGCGAATGTAATCATCACCACAGGTGATGTGTTAGATATGCGTTCGAGCGTTTTAACCCATGCCTTTATTCAAGGTCGCGCCTTGAATTTAGACAACAAACATTCCCAATTATTTGAGCGTTATAAGTACAAGTACAACGTGAAATAAATTGATTTAAAGTTTAGTCTAGAAAGTCCTCAAAAGCCGATTTTGTCTTTTGAGGACTTTTATTATACCCTCATTGCGCATCATTATCAGTGTTTTCATAAAATTGAGTATTAATTCGGTTGAAGTTTTGAATTTGGTTTTATTCTCTGAATATTATCAAAAATAAAACGCTAACCGCTAATACATTATGAAAACTAAACTCGTCTTTTCGACCGTTTTGATCAAGTCGCGCTTGACACTTCGGATGACACAACAGGAAGTTGCCTCCGCCGTAGGAGTTTCCCAAAGCGCCTACAATTATTGGGAATCCGGCAAACATTATCCAAACGCCACTAAAATTTACCTACTCATCCAGGTTCTGAAGATTCCCATCGAGGATGTGTTCTCCGCCTAAATTTTTCTTACCTTTGGGGGGATGATTCGCCTCAGCATTTTACTTTTAGTTAGTCTATTCGCATGCACCAGCTCCCCTGAGCCGGCCACCCATTTCTATGACTGGAATAAAGAGCTGAACCACCTATCATCTTCCCCCCTTTCGGTAAAAAAGACCGTCATCCTAGACGGAACAGCTGAAGTAATCGATTCGGTTCAGGTGGATTTGGCCAAAGAATGGGCTCTCTTCCGCGAAGCCGACCTCAACAAACCCGCCTACGCCCTCAGTTATGAAGATCACAGTGCTCCTGGCCTGATCCATTACGTGCTAAAAAAAGGCGAAGACCTTCCCGTTCGTTCCTTCCAAATCACTTTAGACTCTGCCGGCAGACCCTCAACGGTAGATTTTGAGATCTCTTCTGAGAATTTGATTTACCATACTTCCAAAAAACTCTCCATGCACCTCATCTCCGGTCGCGTGGTTTCTTACACCATTTCAGGATCACAAGCTTTGCGCTGGTTTTCATCGCCTACTCGCTATTCTGTTAGTGGAGTGGTGTTGTAACGCGGCGCGTAGTCGCGACTGCGTCACTTAATCATCGCTGCGCGATTTAATCGCGACGATGTCGCTTAGTCGCTGCTTCGCAGCTTAGTCGACTTCGTCTTAGTCATCGCTACGCGATTTAGTCGCCTCCGGCATAATGTTAAAATATCGTCGAGATATGCATAGGCGTTTTCAGGTTTTGACACTTTTTGTCAATACCTGAAAATCGAGTTTATAGATTTGGCTAATTATTCACAAAAAGAGCATTTAAAAGAGCTCAACACCTAATACTCTCGCTATTGACACAATCTGTCAATAGCTGAAAATCGAGTTTATAGATTTAGCCAACAATTCACAAACAGCCTTTTCAATCATTCAGCACGCGCCCATTCAACGGCGAGCGCGAAAACATGGAAATAATTCGTATTTTTAAGGCATGATTTTACGGACAGAAAATTTAGTCAAGAAATACGGCCAACGATTAGTGAATGATCACATTTCGTATCAGGTGGAGCAAGGGGAGATTGTGGGTTTATTAGGGCCAAATGGGGCGGGTAAAACTACGTCTTTTTACATCGCGACGGGATTAGTGAAGCCGAATGAGGGGAAAGTATTCTTGGATGATTTGGACGTAACAGACTTGCCTATGTATAAGCGGGCAAGACTCGGGATCGGGTATTTAGCCCAGGAGGCGTCGGTTTTTAGGACGCTGAGCGTGGAGGAAAATATTCAGGCGGTGCTTGAGATGACGGATTTGTCGAAAGCGGCGCAGAAAGAGAAGGTGGAGAGTTTATTAGAGGAATTTTCGTTAACGCATGTGCGGAAAAGTTTAGGCCAGGTGCTTTCTGGGGGAGAGAGGAGAAGAACGGAGATTGCGAGGGCGCTGGCGGTGGATCCTAAGTTTATATTGTTGGATGAGCCCTTTGCGGGGGTTGATCCGATTGCGGTGGAGGAGATTCAGACGATTGTGTCGAAGTTGAAATACCGGAATATTGGAATCTTGATTACGGATCACAATGTGGATGAGACGTTGTCGATTACAGACAGGGCTTATTTGCTTTTTGAGGGAAAGATTTTGAAGGCGGGGACGCCACGAGAATTAGCGGATGACGAACAAGTTCGTCGTTTGTATTTAGGTAAAAACTTTAAGTTGAGAGAGAATCATTAAGATGAAAAAGGAGACGATTGCGGTACATGGGAGTCATTTGAAGGATGAGACGGCGGGGGCGATTGCGGCTCCGGTGTTTTTGACGACGACTTTTGAACGAGCTTTGGATGGAAGCTATCCAAAAGGCCACATGTATTCCCGTAACTCGAATCCGAACCGCACGGCTCTTGAAAAAGGCCTGGCGGCCTTAGAAGGGGCGTCGCGAGGCTTCGCCTTCGGCTCAGGCCTCGCCGCCGTCAACGCCGTCTTTCAATGCCTGCAATCCGGAGACCATGTCTTGATGCCGGAAGTAGGCTACTATGCGTCCTACAAACTGGCGGAAGAAATCTTGGGGCCTTGGGGTCTTGAGGTGACGCAGGTGGATATGACGGATTTAGCGGCAGTAGGTAAAGCGGTCCAAAAAAACACGAAACTCATCTGGGCGGAAACGCCGGCGAATCCGATGCTAAGCATCACAGATATCCAAGGGCTTTCAGTCATAGCAAAAAAACACGGTCTAAAATTAGGCGTGGATAATACCTTGGGGACGCCCGTTCTCCAAAACCCCATCGCTCACGGCGCTGACATCGTGATGCACGCGACGACGAAGTACATAGGTGGCCACTCGGATATTATGGGGGGAGCGGTGCTCTTGAAAGAAGATGATGAGTGGGCGAATCGAATTGAACGTGTGCAGATTTTGATGGGGGCGACGCCTAATCCGTTGGACTGCTACTTATTAGCGAGAGGCTTGAAGACCTTGCCGTTGAGAATGCGCGAGCACAGCGCGAATGCGTTAGAACTAGCGAAGCGTTTGGAAAAACACCCGAAAGTTGAAAGAGTACATTACCCTGGCCTGGAATCACATCCACAGCATGATTTGGCTAAGGCTCAAATGCCGCAGGGATTCAGCGGCATGATCGCTTTGCAGGTGAAAACGGGGGAAACGGAAACGAGGGAGATGGCAGGTAAACTGCAGATTTTCCAACAAGCAACGAGCTTGGGTGGTGTAGAATCGCTGGTGGAACACCGCAAATCCATTGAAGGTCCGCAAAGTACGACGCCGGGAAACTTATTGCGTTTCTCGATCGGACTAGAACATGTGGATGATTTATGGGCGGACTTAGAACAAGCCCTTGCGACGATTTAGAGATCCTTCTCTAATTTCACCTCTACTTCTTTATCGATTCCTTTCAATTCGACGCGCTGGCGCTTGTAGCCAGACTTCGATATGGAGATAAAGTTGTATTGCTTTTCGTCAATCTTGATTTCGATGGGTGTTTTTCCTACGTAGTAACCGTTAAGTATAACTTCTGCACCCACAGGGTCACTTTTCACTGAAATGGTCTTGGTAGCAGGTGCCACAAAAGAACTTAAGGCACTGATTAGCAATACGATAACAAAATTTTTCATCTAGGCTTTACATTTTAAAGCCCCAAATTACCGAAAAATAAACGAATCTGTATCCTGATAATTAAAAATATCGAGTAACTGATAATTGACATTGAGCATTCAAGCGCTGATTGTCGAGCACCCATTGGTAGTTGCGCATCCAGGCGAAATTTAACTTGCCGGTGATGGCATAGGAACGGAGGCGTTTTTGGTAATACCCACCCCACATCAGATCGACCCATTTGGAATCATAGTCCTTAAATGCATCGTAGTAATAATCCATGTTGTGAGCATAGCGCTCAATGCTGAATCCTGAGATGGACGAAGGGCGGACGAAGGCGAGGTCGAAGGTTTGGAGGTTTGATCCGGGACCTATTCCCGCACCTACTACCTGACCTTCATTCGTGTAGCCGTGGCGGACAAAATCGTGGCGGTACCAAGGACCATTATTGCGAACGAGGCGGTCCGCCGTCATTTCCATGGTGGTGTTCTCGATGGCAAGGCGAATATAACGCCCTGGAGCTTGTTTGAATACTTTACGCATTCCTAAAAGATAGGCACGAGAATGTTCCATGGACGTTAACCAATCCCAAAAACTATTCTTGTAGTCATTATAGCCAAATTCCCCATAGACTTCGACATTCGATGCCGGGAAAACCCAGCGCAGGTTAAAGGAGGCTAACTGATCTCTTCGTTTCGCATCCTCCAGGGGTAGGTTCTTTTTTTCAAAGGGGAGCAAGAACGGGAACACATCCGATAAGCCCGATCCCATGTCCGAGGTGTAGAGGTGGAATGCGCGGGTAAATCCGAGAAATAAACCCGGGATCCAGCGTGGTTGGTAGTTCAGGGTGATGGCCGAAATATAGCGGGCATCCGTGGATTTAGGTTCTAGGTAATTCACGCCATAGACCAGGTAATCCTGCGTGTTAGGTGCCACTCCGGAACCCTCTAAGCGACCGCCAATGAGCTGGAATTCAAAAGCGCCCAAGAAGGTTTTCAAAGGTTTAACGCTATTAAATGTTCCGTGCAAGAAGCCTGGGGCATTGTTTGACATAATTAAGGAGTTCCTAAAACCTGGGCCCCACCAGAGGTTTTCGGTGGAAATACCGACGGAGACGGAGCGGGAGGACAGGCGGAGGGCGCTTTGACCTAGGCGAAAACGGGAATAAGAAGAGGTCCCAAAACGTTCTGGGATGTCTGTGCTATTCCACAAGACCAGCATGGGAGCACGGTACGCCCCTTGTAGGGAGAAAGTCTCAAATTCGCGGTTCTCTGCGTACACGAATTCCGGCATGAGCTGGAGACTGAGGGCTTTGTATTTAGCAAAAAAACCTGCCGTTAGATAAGTTTGTAAGCCTCTTGCCGGGATCACCGCGCCGTCATTCCAGCCCACAGGAGCGAAGGTATTTAACGAGGTCAGGACAGAGGCGGGCAGCAGGCCTGTTGCCGTGGAATCGGTTAGGGGCCTGATAGTAAACGAATGATGCGCCACAGAGATCAATTGCTGATTCCTGTAGCGTTCTTCAGTAAAATCTGGCCGGCCCACGGGAATGGTTTGGGCGTAGATTTGTGCTGTTAGAAAGAAAAAAAAGATCTTTTTAAGCATAGACAAATTTAGGTAGGAATGCCCGCAATTTGTAAATTTGAAGGATAAAGATTTCCATGAATAAAAAATCCAACCGTTTTGTGTTGATTCGCTATGTGAACGATGCCCTGGTGGTGATCGCAGCCTACACGATTGCACTGGCGAATCTTGGACACCTGAATCAGTGGAATCCGGCCTTTGCGGGGCTATCGATTGGGATTTGGTATTTCGTTTCCTCGTTTTCGAAATTATATGCGGATAGACGCTCGAATAAGTTCGCGGAAGAGATCATCTTTATTATCTACCACCTGATTTTATTTACCATTTTATTGAGTTCTAGTCTCTTCTTTTTAAAGCCGAGCGGGGATTATCATTTTACCTTTTTTGCCTACTTCATAGGCGCTAATTTCGTTTTAGCTGCCATTACCAAGTATATTTTACGGAAGAATCGCCATGCTGCCTTTTACCAGGGGCGCATGAACGATGTGGTGCTTTTAGTGGGTGCGACGGCCGCAGCTAAGAATTTCTTTGACACCGTTCAGAAGTATTATTACTACGGTTATAAGGTGGAAGGCATCATCGATGATGAGATGAATAACATTCCGGGTTGCGAGTATTTGGGGAAAATCAGTCAATTGGACTTGATTTTAAAGTCGCGCTACGTGGACGAAGTGGTGATTGCCTTGCCTACGGAGGATTATTCGACCATTCAGCGCTGTATTAGTATTTGTGATTATTACCGGACCAAAGTCCGCATTTTACCTGACTTTAAACAATACGCTACCTCCTCGGTCAGCATTCAGACGATTGGTCAGGTGCCGGTAATGAACGTGGGGCGATTGCCATTGGATCGCGTGGAAAACCGGATTTTGAAACGCGTTTTCGACGTGAGCTTCTCCTTGTTTTTCTTTTTGACCTTTGGCCTAGTTCTCTTTCCGCTGATCGCTTTATTGATCAAATTGACCTCTAAAGGGCCGGTAATCTTTAAACAAGAGCGCTGGGGATTGAATAATGAGACCTTGATTTGCTATAAGTTTCGTACGATGATTCAGGAGAGTGAAGATGTAGATGAGGACGGAAACTACCAGCAAGCGCAGAAGGATGACCCACGGATTACCCGGATAGGGGCGTTTTTACGAAAGACGAATTTGGATGAGATTCCGCAGTTTTGGAATGTATTAATCGGGAATATGTCGGTGGTGGGACCGCGTCCGCATCCTACTCCGCTAAATATCGAGTCCATGAATACGGTGGATAATTACATGTTGCGCCACATCGTTTTGCCGGGAATCAGTGGCTGGGCGCAGGTGAATGGGTGTAGAGGGGAAACGCGTACGACGGAGGATATGCAGGAACGCGTTGACTTTGATTTGAGTTATATTCACCGCTGGTCGTTTTGGTTAGATTGCCAAATCATCCTCCAGACCGTCATTAACTTCTTCAGAGGCGACCAAAACGCTTACTAAGTTCGATTACTAAGTTTTTGTTGGATGATGAGCGGAATGAACAACGGTGCCTCCACAAAATAACGTTTGAACATCCGCTTAGGCTCCTGCAGGAAGCGGAAGAACCATTCCAAACCACTTTTTTGCATCCAAAGCGGCGCTCTTCTAATCATACCCGCGGCTACCTCGAAGGCCCCGCCTATTCCGATGGCCACGTGCGTTTCTAATTTCTCCAGATTTTCCGCGATCCAAATATCCTGTTTAGGCGCTGTTAAACTCACTAACAAAATATCCGGCTTCAAGGCGTTAATCGCCTGAATCATTTCCTCGTTTTCTTCCTTCGAAAATTCCGCTCTGAACGGCGGCACGAAGGTTCCCAGGATCTTTACCCCGGGGTACTTCACCTCCATCACTTTTTTTAGCGTTTCCGCTACTCCGGGAGAAGCGCCGAGCAAAAAGATGGAGAAGTTCCGAGACTCTGCAAACGGAAAGATCCGCGGCAACACGTCCAAACCCGTAATGCGCTCCTTAATGGGATTACCTAAGAATTTCGAGGCCCATTTCACGGGAACTCCATCGCAAAGAACGTAATCCGCGTGCTGGTAAATCTCTTGAACGCGCGCTGTCGCGCGCGCCGCTAATATCGAATTCACCGGCGTGATACACACCTGCGCTTTTTTCCCTTCTGTGATCACAACCTCCCAATCGCGGAACAATTCGTCCATCGTCAGCGAAGAGACCGGCGTGCCTAAAATATTAACTCTGTGGTGCATGGTTTGATTCAGTTTCCGGGAAGAAATCCCCTACAAAATACAAGCCCACCCAAGTCCAGAAAGGAAATGCGCCCATGGGTCCCTCTAAAAACACGTCGAAACTACCGTTCAGCCAAAACGTGAACAACACGCAGGAAATCATCAATTGCTGGTCATTCAATTGCCTTTTGAACATCGGTTTGAACAGAGAAACCAGCCAATAGCACCAGAGCAAGAACAGTGGCCAGCCGAAGCGCGCTAAAATGGTTAAATTGAAATTATGCGGCGAACGCAGATCCTCTATTTCAGTCATCACCTCATCGCTCTCTGCTAAACTCATCCCTAATCCTTTCCCCTGCAACGCATATTCCGGCGTCACACTATAATCGATAATGTTTGCCCACCAGACCAAGCGCCAGAACTTATTTTCATCTAGCGTCGTATCCTTACTCACCCCAAAAATCGAGCCCACATTCTCCACCAGCTGCTCCATCCCCACCTTGCGGCCTTGGAAGTTTTCCTTCACCTTGATCGATGCATACAGCGGCAAAACGATCAATAGAATAATAGGCAAGTAACGCGCATATTGCTTGACTAAATCCCGGATTTCTTCTCGTTTCATGTACACCACAAAAAGACCTAATCCTAATACATACGCTAACATTCCTGACCGTGAATAGGCTGTGATGATCAATAAATTCAGCAAAATTGCCACCGCTAAAGTTACCTGAAAACGGATCGAGCGATGGTTCAGATAGAGCACTAAAACCAAAGTGGAAATCAACAT
>VFQS010000875.1_pt1 | contig 29968 bp, 25 predicted proteins | sample 3512361 | NCBI WGS metagenome assembly VFQS01 (sample SAMN10412375, study PRJNA504923) | tailings metagenome | isolation source: Relicate 1 Philex TSF3 active mining | place: Philippines
TAGGACTAGTTTCTCTCTTCTCCAAAAATTGGCTATTCCTTCCACGTAACATCAGTCTATAGTAAAAACACTGTTGAAAGTTGGCTGAGATACAGCAAGATAAAGAACTCGTTTAACCTCCATCTCATTGAGAATTTGACTATACAAGACATACTGCCCCAACGCTTGCTGTAAGTCCTTCACATCCGACTGCCCTACAAAGCTTTTTACTTCAACGACAATCTTCTGCAATTCTTTTTCAGCGCTGATTAGACGTTCTGCTCCCAAATCTGCCGACAAACGCTTCTTACCGATTTGAAGTGGAAATGGATCATGAGTGATTGTCCACCCATCCTTTTCCAAAGCAAGCCTTACAGTATTATGGTAGGTATCTCTTGCAGACACAAAAATCTAAGCAGTGAGTTTGATCTCTAGTATAGCAAATTTCGCTTTTTTCACTAAGATTGGCAGCGCTCTGCGCCGCCAATCCTACCCTTATTATTAAGCCTGTTATATATTTAAATAATGGCAAAAGCAAAAAGTCGATATGTATGTAATAACTGCGGTGAAGACTTCCCGCAGATGTATGGGAAATGTCCCGCTTGCTCTAGTTGGGGAACATTGCAAGAGGAATTAATTCCTGTCATATCCACAAATACCAATGCGATCGCCACATTCTCGCATCTTGGTACAGCCAAATCTACGGGCAAAGCTAAACCTAGAGAATCCTTAACTCTTTCGCAAATTACCGACAATGACCAAGCCCGATCGCCTTCTGGCTATGAAGAACTCGATCGCGTCTTAGGTGGTGGCATTGTCGCAGGTTCCCTTGTGCTGATTGGTGGTGAACCAGGGATTGGCAAAAGTACGCTCTTATTAGGCATGGCGCAAAAACTTATGAGCCGCTATCCTACGCTCTATGTCTGTGCTGAGGAGTCAGCACAACAGGTAAAACTGCGATCGCAACGATTGGGAATCTTAGAAGAGAACTCTGACGATCTCTATTTATTAGCAGAAACTGATTTAGAAACAGTTCTGAGAGAATTGCAATCCCTTCGACCCAAGGTTGCGGTCATCGATAGTATTCAAGCGCTCTACTTCTCAAACTTAAATGCTGCCCCCGGTTCCGTGTCGCAAGTGCGGGAATGTACGGCGGCGCTGATGCGAGTGGCTAAGCGCGAGAATATCTCTTTATTTATCGTTGGTCATGTGACGAAGGAAGGCTCGATCGCGGGGCCAAAAGTATTAGAACATATGGTCGATACGGTTCTCTATTTTGAAGGCGATCGCTTTGCTACTCACAGATTATTGCGATCGGTCAAAAATCGCTTCGGTGCAACACAGGAAATCGGCGTATTTGAGATGATTGATCGCGGCTTGCGTGAAGTTTCTAATCCTTCGGAATTATTTCTCGGCAATCGCGATGAATCTGTCCCTGGAACCGCCACGATTGTCGCCTGTGAGGGAACGCGCCCAATTGTTGTGGAGTTACAAGCCCTCGTCAGTCCCACCAGTTATTCCTCGCCGCGCCGCACGACAACTGGTATAGAAACTAATCGCTTTCTGCAAATTCTTGCCGTTTTGGAAAAGCGGATCGGTATTCCTCTATCAAAACTTGATGCCTATGTGGCGGCGGCGGGTGGTTTGAATGTGGCGGAACCTGCGGTGGATTTGGGAGTAGCGATCGCAGTAGCGGCAAGTTTTCGCGATCGCACGGTCGATCCGCGTACAGTGATGATTGGTGAAGTGGGTTTAGGAGGGCAGGTGCGCCCCGTATCGCAATTAGATATGCGATTAAAGGAAGCCGCAAAGTTAGGCTTTAAACGGGCGATTATTCCTAGTATGCAGGTAATGCAAAACTACGGCATGGAAATCGTTCCTGTAACTAAGGTATTAGATGCGATCGTGGCAGCTTTACCGCGCACCAAGTTTGAAGTTGCCACGTCAAGTGATGAATCTTATGCAACCTGACTAATTGTTCTTGGCTCTGGTAATCTTTCACCTGAGGTTTTGTAAGCTATAATCAAAGCCTCTAGAGCTTCAAGCCCATTATGAAAAGCTTCTTCATAGGTATCGCCATGCGATCGCCATTTTTGGTTGGGGAAATCAGGAAAGCCAACTAAAAAACAGTCATCTTCATTTGACCACTGGATAATCATTTGGTATTTAAGACTATTCATTTCTCTTATTCCTTCTTATTTCCATTAAAGCTTCTTCTACAGCCTTTTCTAAATAACGTTTTGCATCATCTCCATCTTTACCTGATACCGTTAGTTTACCACTATACAAAGGATGAATCCAGTTAGTATGGCTGCCTTTGCCATCAAGCTCTATAAAGCCCTCTTTCCTTAAAATTTGCTTTAGCTCTCTTACCTTTTTAGGCATAGAAATTCTCTATATTTTTAAAGTTTTTTATCAACTCGATCGCAGTTCTAAGCCCAATACTTGAGTATGCTCACCTCGTGCTTGCGTTACCCCGATCGTGCGTTCTGAAGCTTCGATCATGGGTCGACGAAGGCTAACTACGATGAATTGAGCGAGATTGGCTTGCTTGCGTACCATTTTCGAGAGACGTTCTACGTTTGCGCCATCGAGGAACATATCCACTTCATCAAAGGCATAGAAGGGGGATGGACGATAGCGCTGGAGAGCGAAGATGAAACTAAGCGCCGTGAGGGATTTTTCACCTCCAGACATGGATGAAAGATGTTGTACTTGCTTGCCTTTGGGATGAGCAACGAGCGTCAATCCACCACTGAGTGGCGCATTGGGATTTTCTAATTGGAGATAGCCATCACCATCGGAGAGTTCCGCAAAGATTTCTTTGAAATGTCCGTTTACGGCATCAAAGGCTTGCATAAAGGCGCGTTGACGCAGCGTCGTAAAGTTCTCAATTCTAATTAAGAGTTCAGTCCGTTCTTGATTGAGCGTTTCCAGACGACTACTGAGTTCTTCCAGACGTTCAGAAGTTGCTTCGTATTCAGAGATCGCCATCATATTGACAGGTTCCATCGACTGAATCCGTTTGAGTAAGCGACGTTGCTCTAGTTGCAATTGCTCAAGCGTCATGCCTTCAGGAACTTCAGGAACGATATCTGGTAGTTCAATTTGCTCAAGTTGTTCTGTAAATTGGGCAATTTGTTGCTCTAGTTCTACCTGACGTTCGCGATTTTTTTGTAACTGCCATTCCTGTTGTTGTTGCTGTTGCTGTTGAGCACGTAGCGATCGCTCACAGGCATCACGCTCCTGCTTAGCCGCTCCGATAATTTGCTCTAGGGCATCAAGACGTGATTGGTAAGAGGCGATCGCGTTTTCAGTTTGCTTGATTTGATTTTGAATTTGGGCAGTGTTGTTAATCAGTTCCGTTTGCGTACTCCGCAGTTCTTGCAGGCGAGTTTGGCGTTGTGCCATTTTTTCTAATGCAAGTTTATGCTGATTTTCTAACTCACCCAATTGTTGTTTAGCAGTCCGCAATTCAATTTCCGCACTGTTGAGCAAAGCTTCTTGCCCCTGCAAGGCATCTTGAGCCTGTAGCCAACGGGTATGGGTTCCCGACTTCTCTAATTCCGCAAGTTCGGCACGTTTGACCAGTAGCTTGGCTTCTAGTTCGGCAATATTGCCATCAAGGGTATTTAACTGGGCTTGACCAATTTCGATGGCAGCACGGGTTTGTTGGATTTGATCCTGTAGGCGAGAGCGATCACGACTGTTGCGTTCGATTTGCTCATAGATGCGATCGCGTTTGAGTTGTGCTTCACGATGGGTAGTTCTGGCGGCTTGCAACTGTTCTTCATATTTAGCAATACCTGTCAAAGCACCACGCAAACGTTGATTCAATCGCGCTAACATTTGGTCAATTTCCAAAAGGCGATCGCGTAGTTGCTTAGTTTCTGAAGACTCCGCAGGCTTGGTATTACCGAAGTGAAGGCTAGTATGTAAGGGAGCACTACCGCCCGTCATTGCTCCAGAAGTTTCCAGAATTTCACCCTCTAGCGTCACCATCCGATATTTACCAATGTGGAAACGCGCTTGGTCGAGATGCTCAAATACAAGCGTATTGCCAAAAACAAAATAGAAGACATCACGATAGGGTTCTTCGTAAGTGACCAGATTGAAAGCGTAATCAATTGCCCCTAATTTTTGAGCTTCTACCCGTGAAGGTAACTTGGCAGATTGCAGTTTGTTTAATGGTAAGAATGTGGCACGTCCCGCACGCTCACGCTTAAGCAGGGCGATCGCTTCAGCAGCAACCTGATCACTCTCAACCACCAGATTTCCTAAACGACCACCCGCACAGATTTCGAGCGCTAGCTGATAGCGAGGTTCCACTAGTCCTAACTGGGCAACTAGTCCATAGACTCCCGATAAATCTGATTCGATGATGATCTGTGATGCTTTAGTCCCTTGCACCTCACGGCTTGCCTGTACCTGTGCTTCTAACTTATCTAGTTGACGGGTTTTGACTCGCTGCTCTTGATTGAGGCGATCAATAGTTTCATTTTGCAGTTGTACTTCTAATTGAGCTTCTGATAGGTTTTTGGCAAGGTTTTGCACTAAAGTCTCTGCACTATTTACCTCTGCTTCTTGTAAACGTAGAGCATCTTCTAAAGACTGATTGGAGAGCATATCCACAGCATAGCGCCCTTCCCCAGCCATGATTTCTTGGAGTTCCTTTTCCTGTGATTCCAGTTGTAGCGATCGCTGATTGAGGACTTCTCTGATTCTGGTTTGTTCTTGCTTTTGGGGATCTAGCTCTGCTTGGGTATTATCGACATCTTGACGTAACTGTGTTTGCTGACGTACCCATTCCGATGAAGCTGAGGCGATCGCTTGCACTTCTTTACGATATTGGGAAACTATCGCAGCCTGTTGATCGCGAGCTTTCTCTGCTGTGGTTACTGCTTCTTCTTGAAGTTGCTTTTGCGATTCTAAGTGTTCAGATTCACGGAGAAGCTGATCGATTTCCTCTTGAGTACTGACAATGTGATTTTGATTATTTTGATAGGAACTAGTTAGAGATTGCTGCTGCCGTTGCAGACCCCGCAATTCCGCCTGCTGTGCTGATAGATTACTGGAAACTGAGAGATATTCTTCTTCACCGAGAGTATGGACGCGATCGCTCAATTCATTAAGCTGCACTGTCCCCATCTCAATTACCTGAGACAGTTCAAGCAAGGCATTCTCAATATTGCCACATTGTTCGCGATTATTGACTAGCTCGACATTACGCAGCGACTGTTGATAGGTAATTTCGCGTTTTTGGAGGACTGCTTCCGACGCTTCCATCCGTTCATATTCTAGGCGCAGGGCTTTATATTTTTCTGCCTTAACGCGATCGCCCTTCAGTTTTTCTTTGTTGGCAATTAATTCCTGTTCAACAATCCGAAATCGCTCTTCTTGCGTCTTCACATCATCGAGTTTATCCTTTGCCGTAGCAATTTTGCGATCGAACTCACCCACACCTGCCAATTCATCAATGATTTCCCGACGTTCCCGCGAATTCATAGAAATAATGCCCGTAACGTCCCCCTGTAATACAACGTTATAGCCTTCGGGATAAATGCGAAACTTCGCTAACTGTTCATGAAGTTCACTCAAATTGCAAGGAGTTCCATTAATGTAATAAGTGGAAGTATAGGTTCCCTGCGTAGTTACACGTAACTTCCGCATGACTGTCCATTCACCCACATTCTGCCCTTCGGCGGTGGGGATTTCGATCCCTTCTGCCTGCATTGCTGTGACTTCGGCTTCCTCTAGAGCAAAGGTTACAGTTACGCTTGCCTCCACCATCCGTCCCTTTTTACTATGGGCTTGGTTCACCAAATCTGGTAAGCGATCGGCACGCATCCCCTTTGAACCTGCTAGACCGAGCGCAAATAGCAAAGCATCTAAAATATTTGATTTGCCCGAACCATTAGGTCCCGAAACCACTGTAAATCCCTGCAATAGGGGGATCGATGTGGTCGAGCCAAAGGACTTAAATCTGGTGAGTTCTACATTTTTAATGTACATATGCAATATACGCAGTAGCGATCGGGGGCATCTCAAGCAAAAAGTAGCGATGCTATTATCTTGCTTCCTCTAGAATGTCAATTTTTGACAGCACGAAAGTGCCAATACGTTATCATAACTTGGTAAAAATGGCGTAGGTATACCCAATATTTTTTGTGGATACTATAACCCAAGAAGAGAAAGGTGGCGTGAAACGCCACCTTTCTCTTCTTGGGTTTTGATTAAACAAAAAAGTCCACCCTTAGAGTGGACTTTTTTTGTTTTGGAATTTAATTTAAGCGATGGATTTTGCTTTTTCCACGATCGCAGTAAATGCGTCAGGATCAAGGATCGCAATTTGCGAAAGCATCTTACGATTAATCTCAATATTTGCTTTCTTGAGTAAACCTGCAAACTTGCTATAGCTCAGACCTTGTTGGCGAGCCGCAGCATTAATGCGGGTAATCCAAAGACTACGGAAATCGCGCTTCTTCTTGCGGCGATCGCGGTAGGCGTTACGAAGAGCTTTCATTACCTGCTGATTAGCAGTGCGGAACAGCTTAGAGTGCGATCCGCGAAAGCCTTTGGCTAATTTCAATACCTTATTGCGGCGCTTTCTAGCTACGTTACCGCGTTTTACTCTCGTCATGGCTTCGTTATTATCGTGATTTGTTTTTATTTAATTTTTTACAGGGTGTAAACCACCCTGTAAAAAGCTCTTACTTAGGCGTAAGGCATCATTGCACTTACTCTGTCATTATCAGTTTCATCAACTATAGCCATTTGACCTAATCTGCTCTTGCGGGCAGTAGGTTTGTGCTCTAGTAGGTGGTTGCGACCAGCGTGGCGGCGAGCAAACTTGCCGCTACCCGTCACCTTGAATCGCTTGGCGGCAGATTTACGAGTTTTGAGCTTAGGCACTTCTTTCTAGTCCAAATTTTTGACCTTTACGAGTGTACCATAATGAAATGCGATATGTTGAATTTTGGAGTGAAATAATATGACACAAACTATCACTCAAAAAACAAAAGATGATTGGCGGCGCTTCGCGCCGCCAATCATCTTTAGATAGAAAGCAAAATTAGCGATATCTTGAATGTGTAAGTCATAGGGCGATCTTTGCCACCAACCGATCTATTTGTATGGAATCTAGCTCAGAAATCAACTCAGAAATTAAAATGAAACGCCGCATATTTATTAGTACAGGCGAAGTGTCAGGGGACTGGCATGGGGCAATTTTAATCGAAGCTTTGCAAGAACGGGCTGCCCTCAAGGGGATTGAGCTAGAAATTATGGGACTAGGTGGCGATCGCATGGAAGCGGTGGGCGCAAAGTTGCTTGGTAATACCGTTGGTATTGGTTCAATTGGTGCTGTCGAGGCGATACCCTACATTTTGCCAACGATTCGGCTACAGGAAAATGCCAAGAAATCCTTAAAAAATTCGCCGCCCGATGTTGCCGTCCTGATTGATTACATGATGCCCAATCAGGGGATGGGTTACTTTGCCAAGCGTGTGCTCAACGTACCTGTAATTTATTACATTGCCCCACAGGAATGGGTCTGGTCATTTAATGACAAAAATACTAAGGCGATCGCTGCCTTTACCGACAAATTATTAGCCATCTTTCCACAGGAAGCCGTTTACTACGAGAAGCAAGGAACCAATGTGCAATGGGTGGGGCATCCCTTTGTCGATCTCATGTCAAAAGTGCCTGAACGCATGGTGGCGCGTCAACAACTTGGGATTGCCGCTGATGATCTTGTCGTCACCCTATTGCCAGCGTCGCGAACTCAAGAATTGCGAGATGTCATGCCGATTATTCTCAAGGCGGCAAAGATTATTCAAACCAAGCTACCCCATGTAAAATTCTGGTTGCCCCTCTCCCTTGAGCGCTACCGTCCTGCGGTGGAAAAGTTACTGGCAGAATATGAGATCAACGCCACAATTATCTCAGGACAATCACAGATTGCCATTAGTGCCGCCGACTTAGTGCTCAGTAAATCAGGAACCGTGAATTTAGAAACAGCTTTGCTCAATGTGCCACAGGTAATCTTGTATCGCGTCAGCGCAATTACAGCTTGGATCGCCCGTTATATTGTGCGTCTGCAATTGCCCTTTATTTCACCAGTAAATTTAGTGAATATGGAAGCAGTTGTGCCTGAGTTTGTCCAGAATCAGGCAATCCCTGAAGCGATCGCTGAAAGTGCCTTGGATTTATTGATCAATCCTCAAGCAAGGCAAACCATGCTTGAGGGGTATACCAGAGTCAGAAAGAGTTTGGGAGAAAAAGGGGCAATTAATCGTGTTGCCGATGCCATTCTTGATTATTTATAAAAAGAAAAGCCGCCTTTGGCGGCTTTTCTTTTTGATTTATAAACGCTTGTCTTCGGTTATAAAGGCGCAGAACTTATCAAAGGGAAGTGGACGGCTGTAGTAATAGCCTTGAATACTATCGCATCCCAAATCTTGGAGAACCTTGAGTTCACCTTGAGTTTCCACGCCCTCGGCAACAGTTTTGAAATCGAGACTCTTTGCCATTGTGATGATAGCTTTGGCGATCGCCCGATTTTGAGCATCGGTATCAATATGTTGCACAAAGCAGCGATCAATTTTGAGCGTATCCAAGGGAAACTTTTTGATATAGCCCAATGATGAGAAGCCCGTACCAAAGTCATCAATCGAGAGCTTGACCCCGATCGCTTTGAGTTCCATCAACTTTGCTAAGCTGGTATCAATGTTATGGACAACCGTAGTTTCCGTAATCTCTAATTCTAAATATTGAGGATCAAACTGAGTTTCCTCCAAAATATCTAAGATCCGTTTATTGAGATCCTGTTGCTGAAACTGTCTGCCAGAAAGGTTTACCGAAACTTTAAGGGAGGGAATGCAATTCTGGATATCCTTATTAGCATTGTAAAGTGCATTTTTATCAATCAGCTTCTGAGCTGCCTTGACCTGCTGACAGGCAGTTTTCAGCACCCATTCGCCAATCTCAATAATAGAGCCATTACTTTCAGCGATCGGGATAAACTTCATTGGCGAAATAAGACCCTCGGAGGAATGATTCCATCGAATTAGTGACTCGGAACCAAACATTTCACCCGTAGCAATACTGACCTGTGGTTGATAGTAAAGCTCAAATTCTTGATTATCCAGTGCATGATGTAAATCAGTCTGCAACTCTAGACTCAGCGGCAGCTTGACTTGAATTTCATCAAAGAATTGATAACAATTACCCCCGCGACGCTTTGCTTCTTGTAGAGCAAGATTTGCCTGCTGCATGATACCATTAGCATCTTGAGGATAGAGAGAAATGCCAATACTCGCGGTAACGTAAACTTCGGTTAATCCTACAATAAACGGAGTCGCAAAAGACTCTAACAATGACTTCGCGACATTATTCGCCTCTGCCTTGGGATTGGTTGTCGATAGGATAATTGCGAACTCGTCGCCACTAAGACGACAAATCGTATCATCATCCTGAACTGCATCAACGATTCGTTTAGCGATCGCTTGCAGTAGCAGATCCCCAAATTGCTCTCCCCGTGAGTCATTGATCATCCCAAATCGATCAATGTCAATTAAGAGAATTGGAATTGGCGCTTCTGGAGAAGTATCAGAAATAACCCTATCTAAGCGTTCACGCAATGCTAGGCGATTGGGAAGTTGCGTTAAGGTATCAAAATACAAAAGCCTTTCTAACTGCTCTTGAGCAATATCTTGGGCAATATTTTGAGCGACCTCTTGGTAATGTTGGTCAACTTTTTCTTTTTTGCTAAGTTGTGCAGCGATCGCTTCTAGTAACTCCTCACGATTCAGAGGCTTAGTGAGATAGTCATCGGCTCCTTTGAGCATCCCTTGGCGTAAATCTTGGCGATCGGCTAAAGATGTTAAAAAAATGAAAGGAACAACTGTCAGTTTCGGATCTTGACGAATTGCTGCTAAGACATCGTAGCCATCCATTTCAGGCATTTGCACATCAGACAAAATCAAATCTGGTGTTTGCTGCCTAGCAATTTCTAATCCCTCCCGTCCGTTTGATGCCGACATAACATGATATTTTGACAGTTCTAGAACGTCACAAATGTTATCTCGAATATCGTCATCATCTTCTATAACTAGTAAGGCATACATTTTGTGTAACCTCTGCAACATTCCATTGATTTTACAGCTTTTGCAAGTAATAAGGTTCATAAAGAGACCTTATAAAACTTATCGCGATCTTTTCACATGAGATACAAGGTTTGTTTTCCTGATACAGGTGAGAACATAACCCTAACATTTTAGAAGCATACCTTACTTTGCAGATTTCCTAGATTTAATAAAGGAGTAGATTTTTGGTGATACAGATGTATCACCAAAAATCTACTCCTTTATTTATTGTGGAACAAGACATTGGTAATATGCCCAGGAAGTAGATCGATACCCAATGAAGATTTGATCAGATAGACAATTAAGATTGTTACTGAACTAATCAACAAACTCATTGCAATAATTAATACAATTGCCATAACAATATTGGCAAATTTGGTAATTCCATTAACTTGATATTGCCTTTGTTGTTGACGCATATCCCGCCCGATTAGCAACACAACAAAGTAACGAATAAAAATTAGATCAACAATAAAACGTAAGTCAATAACTTTAGGTGATGGTCGAGGAATCGCGGATTGAATTACTGATTTAAGTCCTTCTCTTTCTTCTTCATTGAGTTTATCTAGAACTTGATCGGGTATTTGATGCATATAGTAGCTAGCATCTCTATCGTTATAATTCCTCTTGATTTTAGTCATATAAATAGTTTGGAGTGAATAGGATTAAAGCCATTGATATATGCACCAGCCAAGAATCATTGCCCCCCAGACAATAATTGTTAATCCATAGGTAGATTGCCTTTGGTTGAGTCCCAATTTATACATACGCTGATTTGCGAATCCTAATAGGAAAACAACACTGATAGCAATTGTCCAAGATAGAAGTAGCCATAATGCAACGGTGGGACCATCGTTTGACGCTAACTTATATGGTTTCGCCCATATGAGTACACTAGCCCAAAACCACATTGATAGCCATGCGATCGCTAAGCTAATTGAAGAGCTTCCTGTTTGAGCTAATCTTAGCGTAACTATAGAATTACCTAACCAAATAAACTGATTGGCATTATAAGCTGCAAGGAGAATCCCACCCGATAAACAGCCTATCAACAAAACTATCAGATAGATGATTGCATCATAAGCTATTGTTTTAATCTTCATGATCTTAATTAACAAAGCAAAAATATTATGCTTATAATTAAATTCTATAAGATTTTAAAACATAAAATATATTTATTTCATTCTCTAAGCGTAAACATTGACGGGGATTGTCATTATCATCAAGCAAGTAATTTTTTACACCTGTCACTTTGCAATGCATTTAAGAACTTACTTGCTTTATAAAGGTTAATTAGTAGCGCTAAATAGGTACAGCCTTTTGATGCTTTGAGTAGTACAGAAATATTTTTGAAAGCGGCGCGAAGCGCCGCTTTCAAAAATATTTCTGGGTTTTGAGAAAGCGCAAGGCGATGTAAGTAGCTAGAAATATAGATAATTCAAGTAAAAAATACAGCTTAGACTTCGCTCATCTAACTTACACCGATGGCTGAGCGGGGTCGAAGCCACTCTGCAAATTATTTAAAACAACTATAATTAGAAAAGTGACAAAAGCTGTGGCTCACGCTGCGCGTGAGCCACAGCTTTTTGGGTTTTATATTTAATTGCGCCTAGCTACTTACCGATTAATTGAGTTATGCTCGATTTATCTGTTTAGGGCTTACGAAATGCTAACGAATTTACTGGGATTTGGGTGGATGTGGCGCGGGCAAAGCCCGCACCACATCCACTCGATGAGTAAGTCCTACTATTTTAAGATTTGTTCATCTGTAGAGAAATCGATATCCGCTTGATGACGATTTGAGGGGATGTAGTCCTGCTCGAAGGAAGTTTTTAAGCCAGATAAGAGATCGTATTTGGGTTGCCAGTTGAGATCTTGGGTTGCCTTGGTGACGGAGGCGAAGAAATGTTGGAGACGGAAAGGAAATGCTTTCTTTTTGCCAAAGTCAAAGTCCTTAGGATTGTAATAGACAAAATTTAAAGTGCTGGGATCTTTGCCTGCGGCGATCGCACATTGTTTGGCTAGTCCGATAAAGGTGACATAGCGCGTATCGGAAATATTGTAAATTTCGCCGATCGCCTTTTGATTGCCGAGGACTGCCGCCATAGCGCTAGCAAGATCTGCAACATGACCAAGTTGGGTAATAAATTTGCCATTTCCGGGGATCGGGATCGGGCGATCGCGAACAATGCGATCGAAGAACCAAGCTTCTACATCGTTATAGTTTTGAGGCCCATAAATGTAAGTGGGGCGAATCGAAGTATAGGGAAAGCCAGATTCAGCACGGACTTGTTGCAAGTATGCTTCTGTATCGAGCTTGCCCTTGTGACGACTCTTGGGATCAACGGCATCGGTTTCGTGGTAGGGCAGGATGTCGCTATCGAGATAGACACCCGCCGAACTCATATAGACAAAATGCTGGAGGCGATCGCGAAAAATTTCGACTAGGGGCTGGGTATCGCCAAGTTCGCGCCCATTGTTATCAAAAATTGCCTCGAAGGATTCGCCGCTAAGTTTGTCGCGTAGTTGTTGAGCATCTGTGCGATCGCCAATAATTGTGCGGAGTCCTGCAACGGGTGAAGGCTTTTTACCACGGTTAAAGAGGGTTACTTCATGTCCTTGATCAACCAACAATTTGACCAGTGACACACCAATAAATCTTGTGCCACCCATTACTAAAATTTTCATTTTTGAATTAATTTAATTAGTTTTCTTGAAATTTACTAAATTCAGAATATAGCGTTTTGCGCTGTAGATTCTGCTAAGTCCATCTGCTTAATGAACTCTAAGAAGCGGATTCGTACACTTCGCGGGCAAATTAGCTGGGGCTATTTAATTGTGACTGCCTAGTAGGTTGTTGGAATTAAATGTAGGATGGGTTAGCGATCGCGTAGCCCATCATCTCTAAGCCATTGATGCCTTACGTTGTACTAATACATCCTCCAAATAATTAAGCCTAGCTCCTTACTTATGAATGCGTTACGTTGTACTAACGCATCCTCCAAATAATTAAGCCTAGCTCCTTACTTATGGGGATAGTATTAAATAGCGATGCGTTAGATCACTATTTTTAGATAAGCACTAGGAATTATGCGGCGACAGATAGGAATTTTTCTAATTGGGATGTTGAGCTTTTTTATGGCTACCGCAACAAGCGCCCAAAACTTTATCCCACCCACACAACTACACCTTACCTATCCACCGTTACAACATACCACCACTAGCGATCGCCTATTTTTTATTGGTACTGCTCCCAAGGATGGTCAGGTCAGTATTAACGGCAAGGTGATATCACGGAGTACCGCAGGGCATTTTGCGCCAAGTTTGCCGCTTCGGACTGGTGAAAATATTTTCCAGATCAAGTACACCAATCCTACAGGGGATCGCAATAGTGAAAAGGAAATCACGGTGAAGGTTGTGCGGGAATCAAGAATTACCTTACCGCCCAAGGACATCGGCTTTATCGAAAATTCTCTATTCCCTGCTGTCAATATTGCACGACAGCCCAATGAACGAATTTGCTTTGATGCGATCGCCACACCTAATGCCCAAGTTGTCACTAGAATTGCCGATCGCGAAATTCCTCTCTTACCCCGTCGTCGCAATATTCAATTACCACCGAACTCATCGGTACTAACAGGTAATAACGAAGCTAGTGCCGAATCACCTTCAGGTTATTTCCGTGGCTGCGCTACCTTTGAAACGCCTAGCCAACTTGGTCAGCCTGAATATGAAATGCGCTTAGGCGATCGCATTGTTAAGCAAAAAGCGCAAGGCTCCGTCGAGATTCTCTCGCCGAAAAAGCTCCAGCTTGCCGAAGTCACCACAACTGCGGATGCCAGAACTGGTGCAAGTACTGACTTTTCGCGCCTTACTCCTTTACCCCAAGGCGTTAAAGCTCTAGTCACAGGCAAACAGGGAGAATGGCTAAGGCTCGATTATGGTGGTTGGGTGAGAGAACGTTTTGTGAAAGTATCTGATACTGACACACAGCCACGATCGCTAGTGCGCGGAATTAGTACAAGGACAGCGATCAATAAAGACGATCAAAAGAATATTTGGACAGAGATCGTCATTCCCCTTGAATGCAACGTCCCGATTTCTGTCAGTCAAGGCGATCGCACCTTTACATTGACTCTGTATAACGTCACGGCTCAAACTGACACCATTTCCATTGCCCCCGAATCAATCATCAATAAATTGGAATGGGTACAATCTGCTCCTGATAAAGTTGTCTATACGATTAGCCTCAAACCAAAACAGCAATGGGGTTATAAGGTTCGTTATCAAGGCACCAATCTGATTGTTTCTCTCAAACATCCACCATTTCTCTCTACTGAGAATAAAGAGCTGCAACCTCTCAATGGCGTTAAAATCCTTTTAGATGCAGGACATGGTGGTAATGAAGACTTAGGCTCACGAGGTCCAACGGGATATCCAGAAAAAGATGCTGCCCTAATTGTTACCAAGCTTCTGCGAGAGGAATTGCAAACTCGTGGGGCGAAGGTAGTGATGACTCGTACCGATGATATTGATCTAGATTTAGCACCCAGAGTTGCCAAAATCGAACAGGAGGAGCCGACGATCGCCATTAGCCTGCATTACAATGCTTTGCCCGATAATGGTGATGCCTTGAACACATCAGGGGTTGGGACTTTTTGGTACAATTTACAATCTCAAGACTTCGCTAAGTTTATTCATGACTATGTTGCCCAAAAGTTGCAGCGTCGTGAATATGGCGTTTATTGGAATAACTTAGCATTAGTTCGTTCTACGGTTACACCAGCAGTACTCCTAGAATTAGGTTTTATGATCAATCCCGATGAGTTTGAATGGATTATCGATCCGCAACAACAAAAGTTGCTTGCCAAAACCCTTGCTGATGGTATTACCGAATGGATGCTGAATGCTGCTAACTAATCCTGATGACTTCTGGTCTATCTTCCATTTTGGTGAGCTAATCAATGCCTATATTCCTCTAATTCTCTGGACAGGGGTTGGTTTATTAATTTCTCGATTTGCTCCAATCAATACTTCCAAATTTCTTGGAGTTGGTCTTTATTGGATAGGAGTCCCATTACAGCTATTTGTCCTTGCTAGACATACGCAGTTTTCGGACACGCCATACATTCCCTATGTAGCGATCGCGGCTTTAGTGCTTAGTTGGCTACTGGCTCTCATCGGTTGGCAATTTGCTAAGCAGGAACATAGCGATCGCTCTAGTTTGGGTAGCTTTATTTTGGCGACGATGCTTGGTAATACAGGATTTGTGGGCTTGACGCTGACTAATTCACTTGCAAGTTCCAACTATGCTGATTGGGCAGTGTTATACAGCATCTCCAGTAATGTAGCTGGAAATTATGGGATTGCCGTATTTATCGCCAGCTACTTTGGAAAGAGCGAGGTCAAGCCACCTTGGTGGAAATTGTTGCTTGATGTAGCCACGGTTCCGAGTCTATGGGCTTTTGCGATCGGTTGGTATACGCGCCCCATCGGTTTACCCGCAGCGATCGAGTCGGGACTAGATGCTGGAGTATGGGTGACGATCGCCTTTGCTCTATCTCTCGTTGGTTTACGCCTTGGCAAAATCGAGAAATGGGAAAGTCTCAAGCCTGCGGCGATCGCCGCTTTTTTGCGAGTGGCGATCGTGCCTTTAGCGATCGGGCTAGGTTCGACTGCTTTTGGCTTAAGACATGATCCGCGTTTAATCCTCACCCTGATGTCAGGAACTCCCACAGGGCTATCGGTATTAATTCTGGCGGAAGTCTATAACCTTGATCGTGATTTGCTAATTAGCACGATCGCCTTCTCATTCATTGGGTTATTTTTGATACTACCGATTTGGATCATCTTTTTGGGTTAACGTCAGTTCGACGAATGCGAAAAAGGGTAAGAATCGCCTAGCGATTCTTACCCTTTTTCGCCATTTGAGTCTTGCGAAACAAGACTCAAATGGCGATTTAACTGGAGATCGCCACAAAACAAGCTCTGCCCCTAGATTTGGCTGCATATAGTCCTTGATCGGCTATTTGAATGAGATCATTGATAGTAGTTTCATATTGAGGGATACAAGCACAAATACCCGCGCTGACTGTCACATAGGGACTAGCCTGTGAGTAGGCGTGAGGAATCTTTAAATCAGTGATCGCCTTGAGCGTTATTCCCACAAGTTTTTCGGCATCAGTCAAATTGGCTTCGGGTAGTAACAGTACAAATTCTTCCCCCCCATACCTTGCTGCCATATCAGTTTTGCGCTTAGCCATGTTGTTAATCGTATGGGCAACCCTTTGAAGACATTGATCGCCTGCCAGATGCCCATAGTGATCGTTATAGCTTTTGAAATAATCTACATCAAACATAATCACAGCAAGGGAATGCTGATGACGATAGGCACGTCCTAATTCCCTATCGATCGCAATATGGAAGGCTCGACGATTTGGGATTTCGGTTAAGCCATCTAGATAGGATAATGTTTCTAATTGTTGATTCAACGTCAAAATTTCTGCTTGAGCAAGTCGTAGTGCTTGTAATTGCTCCTGAGATTTTGTAGCTAACCATACAGCGATCGCAATTACAATTGAGAAAATTCCTCCAAAAATTAAAATACCTTCAGAAACAAAATTGGAAGTGGTAATCCCATATCGGGTCATCACGTACATCTCTGAAGAGTAAAGTGCTTGCCAAAGACAGATTGTAATTGTAAAACCTAAAACAATGAGACTCAGAGGTAAAAGTAGAATTGGTAATTTTTGTTTAATCTGTAAACTTAAAGAGCGCGCTTCGAGCATAAGTATCAGCCCAGTCGCCATAAAGCCAATAGAAGTATGGAGCGCCATCTTTGTTAGTTTGCCCCAACCATAGGCTGTTTCCACATTGGACAAATATCCCCAAAAAGCAACACTCCCTAAACCCATCGTTAAAGCTCCCAATAGACTCCCAACCAAATATTGGTTGAGGTTAATATTTTTGACTGACATGACTAAGATCGAAATCCCACTAATCAAGAATGCCAAAGCGGTATTAGGAGCCATTCTTCCAGGTTGCGAAGTATCAATCACGATGTAATGCTTCATAAACAATTCATCAATATAGAAATTCACCCCTAAAATTTGTTGGGTTAGGGTTAAACCACCCAGCAATACCAACAATATCCCGATATACAGGGATATTTTCTTATATTGATTATTCAACCCTATGAGCGCAATACTAACGCCAACAAAACCTAGCGATGTATTAAATTGCATGGGCACAAATTTAGGATTGAGCTGAATTAATTGATGGGAGCCTGTATACCAACCAAACATCACCGTTAATCCCATTACCATTAACAGACATGCACCGAAATTGACACAAAATCTTAGGGAAATATATTTACGCATCGTTGGTGATGATTTAGTAAACAGAGCGATCAGTCAGCTCATTTTGAATTGTTTTTCAAACATAAAAGACGTGCATAGCACGTCTTTATATAGGTTCTATTTTATTTTGCTAGCAAGGCGGTGTTGAATTTCTAGATAAACAAGTAAGGCATTAACATCCGCAGGATTTACACCACCAATACGACTTGCTTGTCCAATCGTCATGGGTCGAATTTTACTGAGTTTTTCTCTTGATTCTTTAGAAAGAGTCTCGATCGCATTGTAATCAATATCTGGTGGTAACTTGCGATCGCTATGTTTAGCAACTTCCTCAATCTGATGTTCTTGGCGCTGGATATAGCCGACATACTTCACTTCAATTTCGGCGGCGAGACGTTCAAAACGATTCAAATTGTCATCGGCTAAGCCATAGTGAATTAACTCCGCATAGTTAAATTTAGGACGACGCAAGAGGTCAGAGAGGGTAATTGCCCCACGAATTACTTCACCAGTCTCAGCAGTAATCCGTTGCCCGAGTTCATCCTTTTCCTTAACGCGAGTTTCATTGAGGCGTTGCACTTCCGCATGGACACGCTCTTGCTTGTCACAGAACATCTGCCAACGGCGATCATCGACTAGTCCGATTTCACGACCTATGGGTGTTAGTCGGCGATCGGCATTGTCTGATCGCAAAATCAAGCGATATTCAGAACGGCTCGTCAACATCCGATAGGGTTCGCGCAATTCCTTTGTGCAAAGATCATCGATCAGCGTACCAATATAGCTACTGGCGCGAGGCAGCACCACCATCTCTTTCCCTTTCGCATAGAGAGCCGCATTCATTCCTGCAATTAGTCCTTGCGCCGCCGCCTCTTCGTAACCCGTGGTTCCATTAATCTGACCTGCACAAAATAGCCCTTCAATCAATTTGGTCATCAAAGTGGGATAGCACTGTGTCGCAGGAATATAGTCATATTCCACCGCATAGGCTGCACGGAGCATCTGGCAATTCTCTAATCCAGGGAGAGTCCGCAACATTTGCAGTTGAATATTCTCAGGCATTCCTGTCGAGAAGCCTTGAATATACAGCTCAGGAATAGTCCTACCTTCGGGTTCGATAAAAATCTGATGGCTCTCTTTGTCCGCAAAGCGCACAATCTTATCTTCGATGCTGGGACAATAGCGTGGTCCCTTAGCATCAATGAAACCACCATACACAGGTGTAAGATGTAGATTTTCGCGAATGATGCGATGGGTTTCCGCAGTCGTGCGAGTCAAGTAGCAGTTCATTTGCTCTCTTTCCACCCATGCCGAAGGATCAAAACTAAACCAGTTCTGTTCTTCATCCGATGGCTGCACTTCCATTTTGCTGTAGTCTACACTGCGGCGATCGACTCGCGCAGGTGTTCCTGTCTTTAAGCGATCAGTGACAAAGCCTAAAGCATTCAGGGTTTCGGTAAGTCCTGACACCGCAAATTCACCTGCCCGACCTGCGGACATCGAGCGATTTCCCACCCAGATCTTGCCATTGAGAAATGTACCTGTCGTTAAAATGACCGCTTTACAGCCATAGCCCACTCCAAATTGAGTTTCAACGCCATAAATTCCTTGATTGGCATCCAATAAAACATTAATGACCGTTCCCTCACGCACTGAGAGATTTGGCTCATTTTCTACGACCTGCTTCATTTCGGCAGCATATTCACGTTTATCAGTCTGCGCTCGTAAAGCCCATACTGCTGGTCCCCGTGAACTATTGAGAATTCTTTTTTGTAAATAGGTGCGATCGGTGATTTTGCCAATTTCGCCACCAAGGGCATCGACTTCATGGACGAGTTGGGATTTGGCGGGTCCCCCAACGGCGGGGTTACAGGGTTGCCATGCAATGCGATCGAGGTTGAGGGTGAGGAGTAAAGTTTTGCATCCCATTCTCGCTGAAGCAAGGGCAGCTTCACAACCTGCGTGACCTGCACCAACGACGACGACTTCAAATTCGTCTAGAAACTGGACTTGATTAGCTGAATTTATCGAATTCTTTATCTCGCTCATTGCCTGACAGACCTAACCAACAAAACATTATTCTAGCCTAAAAATCCTAAACAGACGATGAAGCACCGTGCTTTGCACAGTGCTTCATATGATTGTGCTAACCGCTTGGTTAGCACAAAAGCTATCTGCACCAAAGCTACATACGACCACGCAACATTTGCGCCATTTCGTTTGGCTTCGGTGAGTTCTCTACGGCAGTTTCTTCCGTAATACGTCCATCCTCATAGAGTTTATAGAGAGACTGGTTCATATTGACCATTCCCTCATAGGTACATTTAGGAATGATTGCCTCAATCTCATCTACTTCACCACGTTTGATATAGTCGCGTACCGCATCGGTATTGATCATGATTTCATGAACTGCTGCACGTTTACCATCGGTAGTCCGTACCAGCGACTGAGCAATAACACCCACCAAGGATTCCGCCACCTGAATTCGCATTGGTCCCTGTTGTTCAGGTTCATAGAGATTCAGAATCCGTTCAATGGTTTTAACTGCACTGTTCGTGTGCAGTGTTCCGAATACTAAGTGACCAGTTTGTGCAGCTTTTAGCGCTGTGTTCACAGTTTCTTTGTCGCGCATTTCCCCAATCAGAATGATATCAGGATCTTCACGTAAAGCTGCCTTCAGTGCGTTATCGAACTTTAGAGTATGAATACCTACTTCCCGTTGTTTGATCAGCGCTTTTTTACTTTGGTGGACAAATTCAATGGGGTCTTCGATGGAAATTAAGTGCTTCTGCATTTCCGTATTGATGAAGTCCACCATTGCCGCTAGGGTTGTAGATTTCCCTGAACCCGTAGGACCTGTGACAAGGATCAAACCTTTATGGGTATAACAAAGCTCTCTGAATACTTCAGGTAAACCAAGTTGATCGATGGACAGAATCTTGAGTGGGATCAGTCGCAAAACCATCGCAGGTCCCCGTAACGAATCAAAGATATTAATCCGACAACGGGCAAATTCGTACTGGGTTGCACCATCAAATTCTAAGGTGTCACGAAATTGCTGGATTTGTTTATCATCCATAATTTCAGTCAACCATGTATCAAAGGTTTGCTTATCGGGAACGGGATATTGCTCCTGTGTCACCATCAAGCCACGACTCCGAAAGCGCACTGGCTCATTTACGCCAGCATGAATGTCAGAGCATCCTTGTTCATGGGCATCTTTGACAATTTGTGCAAGGGTAGGTTGTCCTGTACTACGCTGTAAAATCGCTGGTACACCTAGATTTGGTAGGTTAGGAGGTGGACCTGGACGAATTGGAGGACGGGGATTAGGAGGCGGGGGAACGCTTGTAATCTGGGTATCTGTGGGGATTGCCATTTGGGCTTGGCGTGCTGCTGCTGCCGCCTGAGCCTGCTTTGCTTGTAGTTGAGCCTGTTGTAGTTGAGCTTGCTGTGCAGCCTGCTGTTGGGCGGGATTTGGAACCGCACGCACTTGACCAGCAGCTCCTTGAGCAGTGGGAGCAACACGCTGCTGAGCTGCGGGATTAGGAGGTATTTGAGGATTGTTGGGAGGAGCGACACGTTGCTGGGCGGGTGGTGGTGCGGCGGGATTACGTGGCTGTTGTGGTACGCCACCTCCAGAAGAAGGTGGTGGTACGGGAGGCATCCCAGATTGCGTCATAGTTGAACCTCGTTCTTAAACATTTTTGTTTGGCAGCAGGTTTAGTGATGCGAGTTTTGATGATCAAATTGTGTGATTTGACCTAAAAATAACCAATCCTGTTACCTCATAGGCTAAAAATATATTAGCTGTTGTAAATACTATCCTCAAATAATTAATGAATATTCTTAGTGCTCTGCGATCAAAACCGAGCGCAGAAAGCAAAAAAGCTTCTAAGCAAGCAGCCCCCAAGCAAACTAAAGGTATTGAAATCAAGTCTCAACGAGAGTTGGACTATATGCGTGAATCATCTCGCATTGTCGCTACGGTACTTAAGGAGATTTCCCAAATCATTGCCCCTGGAATGACGACGATGGATCTCGATGCTTATGCTGAGAAACGCATTCGAGAAATGGGTGCGGTTCCTAGTTTTAAAGGATATTGCGGGTTTCCTGCCAGTATTTGCTCTAGTATCAATCATGAAGTCGTCCATGGTATTCCTAACGCCAAAAAGGTAATTAAGCTAGGTGATCTAGTAAAGATCGATACTGGTGCTTTTAAAAATGGTTTTCATGGTGATTCTTGCATCACGGTGGGTGTAGGCACAATTAGCGAAAAGGCAGCTAAGTTGATGCGCGTAGCTGAGGAAGCGCTATATAAGGGGATTGAGCAAGTTAAGCCCGGTAACTGTATGCTCGATTTGGCTGGGGCGATCGAGGATCATGTCAAGTCTAATGGGTTTGCGATCGTTGAAGATTTTACGGGACATGGTGTTGGTCGTAATCTCCATGAGGAGCCATCGGTATTTAATTTCCGTACTCATCAATTGCCTAATGTACGTTTTCGTCCAGGGATGACCTTAGCGATCGAGCCAATCTTGAATGCGGGAACCAAGCGAGTCAGAATTTTGGCTGATAAGTGGACGGCTGTAACGGTGGACAATCAGCTTTCGGCTCAGTTTGAACATACGGTTTTGGTAACTGAGACTGGCTATGAAATTTTTACCGATCGCAACAAAATCTAAACCTTTTCCAAGACGCTGCAACGCAGCGTTTTGGGATTAGAAAAGCTCAAGATTATGCAGAATATTTTTTTAGCAGGTTCGAGTCGCGGCGTTGGACGAGAAATTGCCAAGCTTTTGCTGGAAAATGAACCACCATCAGTAAATTTAACTGTCCTTTTACGTAATCCTACCTATGCGGTGGAGCTAGAAGCTCTAGGGGCAAAGGTTGTCTTTGCTGATGCGCTTAATGCTGCGGAACTAGAAGCGGCGATCGCTAAAGCAGGAGATATCGATATCGTGATTACGACGATGGGTGGTCTGCCGAGCGATCGTGGAGAGCGTGCTGATTGTGAAGGCAATAAAAATCTGATCGATCTAGCTGTGAAGTCGGGAGTTCAGAAATTTATTCTCGTTTCTTCGATTGGTAGCGGCAATAGTGTGGTTGCTCTGGCTCCACAGGTTTTAGCAACCTTGGGGGCAATTCTCAAGGAAAAGGAAAAGGCAGAACAGCATCTCGTGGCGAGTGGCTTGACCTATACGATTATTCGTCCAGGAGGGCTAAAATCGGAGCCAGCAACAGGTAATGCTGTGCTTACGGAAGATCCTACGATATCTGGGATTATTCACCGTGCGGATGTTGCTAAGCTGGTCTGCAAATGCGTAAATTCAGAGAAAACAAATCATAAAGTTTTTTCAGCGATCGATCGCAATATGCTCTTTAAACCAGTAGAGTTTGAGACGTTCAATTTTTAAGCTAATAGAGTGAGCTTGCTCGCTTTGTTAAAAATACAGTGAGGCAGCCATGCAGGAATATATTGTTCAAGCTGGAGACACACTTTCTAATATAGCTAGGCGATTTTTGGGCGCAAATGGAGATTGGCGCGAGATTGCAAGGATTAATAACATTACGAATCCTGCAAGTTTGCAAATTGGTCAGCGATTACTGATTCCTAATTCTGCTACACCACCGATCTCCCAAAATTCTGAAGTGGCGATGGTGCGAAATACCTTGCAGGGAGTTTATCCGCCCAATAAGATTGCGATTTCCTTTACGACGGTGGGCAGTGATCTGATCGCAAATTTGCTCAATACTGGTCAGCAGGAGCGATTTGCTAAAACTAGGGATCTGGGACTGTATCGGTTCGGTATCTTTAAGCTGCGTGATTTCATTATCTATGGCTCAGGTTTGCTGCAACAGTTGCAAATGAGTCCCTCAGAAATCAATGTAATGTTGGTAACGTCTGCCAATGAAGGAAGTCTCGATGCCATTAATACTTGGGACAATCAATATTTGAGTTTTGGGATCTTTCAATGGACATTAGGTTCCGCAGGACAAGCTGGCGAGTTACCTGCTTTGTTGAGTAATTTAAAAAGGCGGTATCCTACAGAATTTCAATATTATTTTGGACAGTTTGGGGTAGATGCCATATCAATGGATGGCGTGACGGGTTGGCTGTCTCTCAATGGCAAGCAACTTGTTAACGCTGCTGATAAAAATATTATGCGTCAACCGATTTGGGCGTTACGCTTTGCGATCGCAGGTATGGATGCCCTAGTGCAGTCAGTCCAAGTTCTCCATGCAATTTCCCGACTCGATCAGTTCTATTTTCGCCCCTCCCAGACTTTACAGGGCTTTGCGCTGTCGCAGTTACTCACCTCTGAGTTTGCCGCTGCTCTGTTACTCGATCACCATGTCAATCGCCCTAGTCATGTGATTGGGTGTGTTGCTGATGCGATTGCGCGATCGGGGTTAACGGCTGCTCAGGTAGCTCAAGGTTCTGGAGATAATGAGGCTTTAATTATTCAAAATTATTTGATTTTGCGCGAAACCTATGGTGGGGCAAATGCGATGACCAAATCACGGGAACGTGCTGAGTCTATTAGAAAGGCGATCGCCACTGGTAATCTTTCACCGCAAAGGTTTTCGTTCCGTTCTAATCGCCAAGTAAGAGTTTAAGCTCTTAGCCCAAACTTTATTGCAAAGCTAAACTTCTCAAACACACTTTTATAGCCATAGCCAGTTATGTTATGACAAAAACAAACCCCAAAAGAGAGTTGCGGCGCGAAGCGCCGCAACTCTCTTTTGGGGTTTATGTATTAACTTACTTGGCTATGGCTATACATTGAATTAACTCGCCCTACGCGATCAGCGATCAGACTGCTTAGGAAGTTTTAGCCTAATGGTTGCGGTCAGCGGTTGCCGATCCCCCCAAACTCAGCGCCAGTGGCTCTCTTCAATCCGCTGCACCGCAATTGTTAGACACACTACACATCGCAGCTCAATTCATATATTAAAACGGTTCAGCTTAGTTCGTAACAATCATTTTTATTAGGGCTTGTAGCTGTTCAAATGCACTGTCACTAATAACTTGAGTCCCGAATCGTTTCCATAACAAGGCTTCAACCAATGTAGCTTTTCGTTTTTCACCTAGATTAGTGCCCCATATCGCCAAATCTGGATCACCCTGAGCTTTCCAGTAGTCAAATACCTTTGCCAGATGCGGGTCTGACTCCAAACTCTGGAGTTGCAAAGATTTATCGCTTGCACTTCTTATAGATTTTGAGAGATAGATGCCTAGCTTAATCAATGCATCTCCTGCTTGTGCCTGCACGTTTATGTCAGCCCAATCAACTATGAGATCTGGATAATTGTTAGACAATTGCTCAATAGCATTTTTAGCTGCTGCGATCTCAGCATCAACCTTACGCGATCCCCTACCAGATCCTTGAACTGTACGACCATCTGGAAAGCTAACAACTACAACAGACTGATGGACAACAGAAGGAGACATAGCTTCAGATTGAAAGTCAGCACAATCTTCGCTGCATCCAAGATTCTTAAGTAATTCGAGAAGTTGATTTTTTGCGTTGCCATTCATACATCTTCGGTGCTGACCAGAGTGTGCATACTACTTTTTCCCGATTGACAAAGGTAGGTGGGTTGATACTGAGTCCAAAAGGTATCAGGGTTTGTGTGTCTAACTATGTATTAGACGGAAAAATTCCGTCTAGTCTGACTATAGGGGATATAGGCTGAAAGTCAAGTTTCTGGCTAATCACTCTATACGGCGTGTTATGCAGAAAAATTCTGGCTATTTGCCATATATAGGATGTTATACAGAAGAATTCTGCCTAATCACCTAAATGGGGTGTTAGCCCGAAGATATTAGGCATGATTTAGGCTGTTTGGTTCATAATTTTATTATGCAAACTGAGCCACTACGTCGGAAATTGTTAGATAGAGTAGGCGATCGCATAAGAATTAAACATTACTCTTATCACACCAGCGACTCCGTAACTTACCGACAATCTTAACTATATGCGATCGCGTAGTAGTGAATTTATGGCGATCGCCAAGATAATTTCAACTGATTCGTCAAGATAAAGTTATGTCGCTGCTTGTGTCTACGTCATGGATGTTGAGCTTGGGTTGAGCGATCGCTTCGAGGAGTTTGTATTGACTAACCTCAAAACTGCTCTTGTCAGTAGCGATCGCCATCAAGAATTTTTATGTAAATTTGGCATCATGCCTCTCTAAAGTGAGGAATAAATTTTGATCTGTGTAGAGAGATAAAGGCTGCATAAGGCTTATGATCAACGTTAGCAGAAACTTTGTAGCAACACAAGGAGGCTTCGGTCAATAGGTTGCACTACAATTGTTATGCCGTCTAAATATCCTCCATCCGTTTAATCTGCTCAATAACTTGGTGTATTGCGTCTTCCCAAACCTGTTGGTTAGCTAGATAGTCTGAAACCAGTGGAAAGGTTCCATTCTTTTTTATGCACCATAGAGATCGGGAATAGCCATCAAAAAACTGACCATCAAGCATAGATGCAAGCTTTTTGAGGTAGTCTATACCAATATTCTTATCACCAACTGCATTTGTACTATCAACGATTCCATAATAATATACTTCACCAGTTTCTTGGATTGAAGCGAAATTAAATCGATCATCATTAGATTTCAAGTTTAGTGATAGCTTCTTACCTCTACCTAGCTTTGGACAGATCAAATATTTTCCCTGTAGCATTGAAACGAAAACTCTAAGTCTGTCTGAAACTTCAGGTGTTAAATTCAGTCCTAGCCGCTCATAGAAAATCTCTTCAGAGAGACTTTTTGATGGCTCTGACCCTGATTGAGATTTTTCTGCGCTACTAGAAATAGAGATACTGTAATTGCCTGTGTCAACATATCTATGCAATTCACGAGTCGTTGCGATAATACGAGGAGTGATGATGTACTTATTATCCTTATCATTTTCTCCTTGAACTTGGAAAACAGGCATTTCTACAAAGGAAAGAACGAATTGCATTCGAGTATAGGTATTTAAAAACCCAAGCAATTCTTCTGCGTTCTCGCGAATCCCATCACCAATAATAAGTAGCAGCATTCTTGCGCTCTTTATATTGGCAGATAAGGTATCAATAAAATCTGACTCCTCAGTATCGGGTTCACGTTGCTGAACAATTTCAAATAAGCTAGATTCAGAACCTTTTCGGGCTTTGAGAACTGCCTTCTCAAACTCTTGGTAATTCCATTTAGCAATGTCTTTTGCATAATCTAATACTTGAGCAAGTACAGAACGACGGGCTTCTGGATTCCGCCATAGTTTACACTCTACGACTGTTAAATACCCTCGAGCGTTAACAAAAATATTGTCACAGTAGCCAGATTTAGTTTCTAGTTCTTTACAAAGAGGAATAGGATTAGAAAAAGCAGGCTCTATTTCAAGAATTGGTAATGTTTCGCAATGTAGGTGGATTAAATCTTGAAGCCACTGCTCGTTATAGTTTCGTTCACCAAATTGGATGCGTTTTGGAGTCCAAGACCGATCCCCATCAATGAAAATAGGCGAAGTATGCTGTCTCATCTAGGTCTCCTTATAAGCAGTATCAGTATCTATTGAACATTAGCAGACAAACTTTCGGTTACGTCCCAACTAAGAGCTAGTCGGCTTAGAAAGATAGTATTAGACTAAAAAACTCTGCCTAGTATAACTATAAGTAAAACTAAATAAGAACTAGAGAATACAAGCTTTTGTGGATAAGGCATATAGAGATTAAAATTCTCTAAGTCTTCATTGAATCAACTATACTATTTAGACTAGTTACCTCATAATTTCATTATGCAAACTGAGCTACTACCTCGAAAATTATTAGATAGAGTAGGCGATCGCATAATAACGAATTTCTACTCCCGCGCACTGAAGGCTCGATGGTAGGTCACAGTGCCCTGTGGCAAAGACGTAGAGAATCCGATCGCTTGGAAATACTCAGGCGGCACATCTGCCAGAACCAACCCTGCCTCTGGCTTGAAGCCAAAGCGACTGTAGTAGTTAGGGTCTCCCAACAACACACAACCAGATGCACCCTGCTCACGCAGCAACTGTAGCGCCCGATGGATGAGCCTTGTACCGATGCCCTGACCCTGACGTTCTGGAAGGACAGAGATGGGACCCAAGCCAAACCAACCCGATGTGCCATCCGAAATAGAAACAGGCGAGATGGCAACGTGACCCAACAGTTTGCCGTTCTCTTCCGCCACGAGTGAGATGGTCAGAGCACCAGCATTCCGCAACGCATCAACAATAAATTGCTCAGTGCGATCGGTGTGCGGCGCACTCAGAAACGCTGCCGCAGTCAAAGCATGAATGTCTTTCACATCTGCTGCTGTCTCAAGACGAATAACTTGACTCATCGCACACCTTATTCCCACAGGGATATAGCGGTTTTCAAATGAGTAGCACTCATTTGAAAACCAAAAATCATTTTCATTGAGGGTTATAGCAGTTGTCATTTTGCCGTAGGTAAAATGACAACTGCTATAACTATGGATTATGGAATGGCGCTGTAATTCCAAGCGAATTATCAGGCGTTATTCCACTTTTGGGCTTGCTGCTGATCCCGCCAAAATACCACCATCGATATTAAGCTCTGCACCCGTCATATAGGCAGCTTCATCCGACGCAAGTAAAACAGCTACTGCTGCGACTTCTTCAGGAAGACCAAATCGTCGCAACGGTGTATCACTGACGATTTGCGCCATATTGACCTCTCGCTCTGCTCCCGTACCCAGCATTGGTTCCCACATCGGTGTGAGAATTGCGGCTGGATGGATCGAGTTGCAGCGCACGTTTAGCCCTTGTTCAGCGCAATAGAGAGCAACAGTCTTTGTATGATTCCTAACGGCAGCTTTTGATGATGCATATGCGGCTGCACTAGGTATGCCAACAAGACCCGATCGCGAGGAAATGTTGATAATGGAACCAGACTTTCCGTTCCGCATTGATTTAATCGCATACTTACAGCCAAGAAAAACACCGTCTAGATTAGTTCGATGAACTTCTCTCCAAGCTTCTAAGCTAGCGTTCTCTGGATCGTGAGTCAGATATCCTGCTTCAAACCCTGTAATCCCAGCATTGTTGACCAACACATCAAGGTGACCGTGCTTTTCACCTATCATTTTGGTAACAGCTATCCAATCACTTTCTTCCCGAACATCTAGGTGGATATATTCGGTTGATGCACCAAGTTCCTTCGCGGTGTCGATACCAAGCTCATCATTAATGTCTGTCAAATAGACAAAAGCACCCTCATCACTGAAGGCTTTCGATATGGCAGCACCTATGCCTCTAGCTGCGCCAGTAACTAATGCAATTTTTCCTGCAAGTCGCTTCATATAGACTCTAAATTTAGCAACACCCAACTATAAAATTCTACCTAATTACCCAAACGATGTGTTATCCCAACAGTATATTGAGAAGCAAATGATTTCGATTGATTCATCAACATAGCGTTATGCATTGTTTCTATCCATTTTTACATAGCCAGCAATACCTTCAAAATCTCTAAACCATCGCTGAACATTGATATATGCTGACAAATCAAAACCACCCTCATCTGCGACATGGGTATACGCATACAAACTAATATCAGCGATCGTTGCTTGATCGCCAAGAAAAAAAGTATTTGTAGCCAAGTGTTGCTCCATTACCGAAAGAGCTTTATGACCACCAGCCTGTTTGGCATGATATTCTGCTTCTCTCTCTTTTGGCAAACTTAAGTACTTATTGATGTACCTCGCCGTTGCAATGTATGGCTCATGGCTATACTGTTCAAAAAACTGCCATTGTAAAACTTTTGCTCTTTCGTATTTATCTTGTGGTAAGAATGCAGAACCATCTGCAAAATAATTCAAAATCGCATTTGATTCCCAAAGATACTTGCCGTTATCTAACTCAACGACTGGTATTCTTGTATTCGGATTCATCCGCTTAAATTCTTCGGTGTGAGTTTCGTTCGCAAGAATATCAACATGAATCCATTCATGCTCAATACCAAGAAACTGCATTAACAACTTGATTTTGTAGCAATTTCCCGACAACATATCTCCAAAGACTTTATACATACATTTTTTTGCTCAATTTAAATGATGCTTATGCTCACTCAATGTGGATAAATTAGGACTTACGCAATGCTAACGAATTTACTGGTTTTTGAGTTGATGTGGCGTGGGCTTTGCCCACGCCACATCAACTCGATGCGTAAGTCCTATAAATTTTGCTACGTAACCTCAGTTTGCCATACTCGGATGATCCATAACTATGGATTATACGGAAACTTGCTATGAAAAGAAGAATGATTCTCCACAAATCTTTCCAATTCCCATTGCCCTAGATGGTGCTTCCTATAATGCCCGTAATTGAGACGACCCCTATAGGATTTATTCTGTGGGAAGTTTGGTTGCTGGTGGTTGGCATTTTCCTAAATAACTGATGTTACGTGGAAGGAATAGCCAATTTTTGGAGAAGAGAGAAACTAG
>VFQS010000877.1_pt1 | contig 29936 bp, 25 predicted proteins | sample 3512361 | NCBI WGS metagenome assembly VFQS01 (sample SAMN10412375, study PRJNA504923) | tailings metagenome | isolation source: Relicate 1 Philex TSF3 active mining | place: Philippines
GGAGCAATCAAGTATTTGAGTGCGGCGGACTATGCAGAAGTTGGCGCCCGCATCGTGTTGGGGAACACCTACCACCTCATGCTGCGACCGGGGGCGGAGACGGTGGCGCACTTCGGCGGTCTCGGAAAGTTCGCCGCGTGGGATGGTCTCACGCTCACCGACTCCGGTGGCTTCCAGGTGTTCTCGTTGAATCCTCGAGTTGACGATGACGGCGTGACATTCAAGAGCACCTATGACGGTTCGCAGCAGCGATTCACGCCGGAGGGTGCCGTGGCGACACAGGAGTTGCTTGGTGCTGACATTCAAATGGTGCTCGACGTGTGCCCGCCGTTGCCGTCGCCCCCAGACGTCGTTCGGTTGGCGCTCGAGCGCACGTCGGCGTGGGCGGCAAGGGCACGAGCGGCACACCGTAGAGAGGACCAGTCGTTATTCGGAATCGTGCAGGGTGGAATTAGTGAGTCGATGCGCAGGGAGAGCGCACTTCGAACCGCGGAGTTGAATTTCGACGGTTATGGAATCGGTGGACTGTCGGTCGGGGAGACGCGTGCCGAGATGTTGCCGGCGCTTGCCGCGGCGATCGAGCATCTTCCCAAGGATCGTCCGAGGTACTTGATGGGCGTCGGTGACCCCGCATCGTTGGTAGAAGCCGTCGGTCTTGGAGTTGACCAATTCGACTGTGTGTTGCAGACGAGGTTGGGTCGTCATGGTACCGCGTTGACCACGGCCGGAAAGCTGAACGTCAAGCGTGCAGAGTTCGCATTGAGTGACGAGCCGCTCGACCCAACGTGTGGGTGTGGCGTCTGTCGCCGTCATACCCGTGGTTATCTCCGGCATCTCTTCCAAGTCGGGGAACCAACGGCGTCGCGCCTCGTGTCGCTGCACAATGTCGCATGGACGATCGCACTGATGTCCAAGATGCGTTCGGCGATTGTCGACGGTCGCTTCAACGCCCTGCGCAACGAAGTCTTGGCGGTCTGGGGCTAGCCAGCCGGCTCGCGCCGGCCCTCGCTAGCATAAGTCGCCATGTTCGCTATCGCACTTCTCGCTCAATCCACGTCGACGTCGAGTGGGGGTGGAATCCTCGGGTTGCTCCCATTGATCGCGATCTTCGGAGCCATGTACTTCCTCCTGCTCCGCCCGCAACGCAAGCGCACCAAGCAGGCCCAAGAACTGCAGAAGAGCATCGCCGAGGGTGACGAGGTCATCTTGAACTCAGGTATCTATGGCTTCGTCTCCGAGGTGAACGACACCTTCGTGTGGCTCGACGTTGCTGACGAAGTCGAGATCCGTGTGGCACGCAGTGCGATCGCCTCAAAGGTCTCAACGCCAAGTGCTGATGCACAGACTGACTCCAAGAAGTAGTCGTCTCTTCCATGGTTAAGCGGCTGTCGATCACGATCGTCTCCACGGTCGTCATCATCGCCGCGGCCCTCATCGGCAACATCGTCGCCGGCAACAAGCCATCACTCGGTCTCGACTTGCAGGGTGGCGCGTCGATCACGTTGCAGCCAGTGGGTGAGTACACCGCCGCGGCACTCGAGAAGGCCGTCGACATCATTGAGCGCAGGGTGAATTCACTCGGCGTCGCAGAGCCAGAGATCACTCGTCAGGGTGACAACGTCGTCGTCAACCTGCCGGGTGTCGACGATCAACAACGTGCTCTCGACATCATCGGACGACAGGGTGAAGTGTTGTTGCGCCCAGTCCTTCAGGTGGGAACGACCAACACCGACGCGACGACGACCACGGTGGTGGATGCGGGGTCGACGACGGTTCCTGACTCGACGCCAGACGCTCAACCAACTGGCCCTGGCGATGCACGCCGAAGCGTTCCGTCGACGACGATCGCTGACTCCACAACGACGACCGTGGCCGGTGACTCCACGACGACGACCGTCCCACAGATCGCTGTGTCGAATGATCCCAACGACCCGACCGCCAACGCGGTCCTTCAAGGCGATGGCGACACAGTGTTCCTCGTTGGGCCAGCAGGTGCAACTGGTCAGGTGTTCAACAACGATGCAGGTGCCGACATTACGACGGGGAATTGGGTCGTCACGGTCGGATTGCGCAAGGGGGCACTTGGCGAGGACGTCTGGAACGCACTGACGACCAAGTGTTTCAATCGTGAACCAACCTGTCCGACCGGCCAGATCGCAATCGTGCTCGACGGAAAGGTGATCTCAGCGCCCGTGGTGCAAGAGGCGGTCTTCACGGGTGGCAACGTGCAGATCACCGGTGACTTCACCGAGACCGAGGCGCGCGACCTCGCCAAGATCCTTGAGTTCGGTGCGGTTCCGGTGCGATTCGAGGTTGCCACCGTCCAGACCGTGTCGCCGACGCTCGGTGAGGACTCACTGCGTGCAGCGCTCATCTCCGGGCTTATCGGCGTCCTCCTCGTCATTCTGTTCTTTTTCTTCTATTACCGACTGCTCACCATCGTCGTGCTGGGTGGACTCGTGGTCTCTGGCGCGCTGTTGTGGAGCGTGATTTCTTACATCTCGCGCACGAATGGTCTCGCACTCACGTTGTCCGGCGCTGCCGGCATCATCGTGTCGATTGGTGTGACGGTGGACTCCTATGTGGTGTTTTTCGAGCGCTTGAAGGACGATCTTCATGCAGGTAAGTCGTTGCGCGGATCGGCTCAGCGCAGCTTCCAGGCTGCGTTCCGAACGATTCTCGCCGCAGACGCGGTGTCGTTCCTTGGCGCGCTCGTTCTCTGGTATCTGACCGTCGGCTCGGTGCGTGGATTTGCGTTCTTCCTCGGATTGTCGACGCTGTCGGACGTGATCGTCGCGTATTACTTCACTCGCCCCGCCGTGTTGTTGCTCTCGCGCACCAAGATCCTTCGAGGGAAGAAGGTTCTGGGCGTGGCGACGGGGGAGGTTGCGCAATGAGTCTGTTCAGTCGCCTCTATCGCGGTGAGACCACGTTCAATTTCATCGGACGTCGATGGATCGGTTTCGGGTTCTCCTTGTTCCTCGTCGTCGTCACGGTCGTGTCGCTCTTTTCGCGCGGACTGAACCTGGGCATCGACTTCAAGGGTGGTGTTGCATGGGAGGTGCCTGCTGCGACGTTGACGATCGACGATGTCACGCAAGTACTCGAGGACAACAAACTTGACGTCTCGACGGCAAAGATCCAGGAATTGAGTGGCGCCGATGGTCGTCGCATTCGAGTGCAGGTGGGCGACCAGCCAGCCGAGGTGCGCACTGCAGTGCAGAACTCTCTCGCATCAAAGGCCGGAGTCGAAGCCCAAGACGTCAGCGTGTCGGCAGTGAGTTCGTCATGGGGTAGGAGTATCACCGAGAAGGCCGTTCGTGCTCTGATCGTGTTCTTCATTCTCGTGTCGATTTTCATTTCATTCCGATTCGAGTGGAAGATGGCCGTCTCTGCGATCCTCGCGATGGTGCACGACGTCTTGTTGAGCGTCGGCGTCTATTCGGTAACGGGATTCTCGGTGACACCTGCGACCGTGATCGCTTTCCTCACGATCCTTGGATTTTCGCTGTATGACACCATCGTCGTGTTCGACAAGGTGCACGACAACACCAAGCGGTTGTCGGCTTCGCGCGCGTCTTATGGCGACGTGGTGAACGTCTCGATGAATCAAGTGTTGATGCGCTCGCTCAACACCTCACTTGCCGCAGTGTTGCCGGTGTTGTCGTTGTTGGTGCTCGGAGCCGGCGTGCTCGGCGTCGTCAGCCTTCAGGATTTCGCCCTCGCGTTGCTCGTCGGTCTCCTTCTCGGTGCGTATTCATCGATCTACATCGCAACTCCGGTCCTCGCAGTTCTGAAGGAGCGTGAGGAGAAGTATCGAACGAAGGCTGGCCAATTGAGCCTCGGCGAGGACATGCTCAAATTGTTCGGTGTCCAGCGCACGGAGCCTGGGGTTACCAGGGATGCTGACAGCGGTTCGCCACGTGCAACACCACGTTCAGACGCCACGACGATTGCCTCCACGTTGACTCATCCGCCGCGACCGCGAAAGAAGCGTCGCCGCTAGAACCTGCCGATTCGACGCGAGTAACCGGTCGTACACTTGGTGTATGGAGGCGTCGAGATGAGCACGACATCCAGGGTTCTGCCGTGGCGTCGCCAGCAGGCGTCGGTCACCGAAGAACTCGTTCCGCTGATCACCGCATATAAGCGTCGTCACCCGAAGGGTGGAACCTCCAAGATTTCCGCCGCCTACGAAATGGCCCGTGCGGCCCATCAACATCAGTCGCGGATGAGCGGCGAGCTCTACATCAGTCATCCACTCGCAGTCGCCAAGATCGTCGCCGACATCGGCCTCGATGAAGTCTCGATCGTCGCTGCGTTGTTGCACGATGCAGTGGAGGACACCGAGATCACGCTCGCGGACGTCGAATCGCGATTCGGTCCCGAAATCTCAAGCATCGTCGATGGTCTCACCAAGCTTGAGCGGCTGCAGTTCGATTCCCGAGAGGCTCAGCAAGCGGCGACCATGCGCAAGATGTTGGTTGCGATGGCGCGCGACATGCGCGTGTTGATCATCAAACTCGCTGATCGTTTGCACAACATGCGCACGATCGCATCGGCCAGCGTGGAAAAGCAGCGACGAACCGCCCAGGAGACGCTCGACATCTATTCGCCACTTGCGCACCGACTCGGTATGCAGGAGATGAAACAGCAGCTCGAGGATCTGTCTTTCGCGGCGCTCTATCCGAAGCGGTACGCAGAAATCGATTATCTCGTGTCGACGCGTGCCCCTGAGCGTGACGTCTACCTGGCGAAGGCACTCGGACAGGTCAGCGCCTGGCTGAATGATCTGTCGATCAAGGCGGAGTTGACCGCTCGCGGCAAGCATCTGTGGAGCTTGTACGAAAAGATGGTCAGCAAGGGTCGCGACTTCGATGAAATCTTCGATTTGATGGCCATTCGTATCGTCGTCGATTCGGTCAAGGACTGCTACGCAGCGCTTGGCGCGATCCACGGTCATTGGAAGCCGGTAGTGGGGCGATTCAAGGACTACATCGCAATGCCCAAGTTCAACTTGTATCAGTCCTTGCACACGACGGTCATCGGTCCGGGTGGCAAGGCGATCGAGGTGCAGATTCGTTCTCGCGACATGCATGAGCGCGCTGAGTGGGGAGTGGCCTCGCACTGGTCTTACAAAGACGGTGTCGCCTCGAGCGACGTCGACTGGCTCAATCGCATCATCGACTGGCAGGACGACGTTTCTGATCCTCGCCAGTTCCTGGAATCACTGAAGACCGACCTCGAGCAGGACGAACTCTTCGTCTTCACTCCGAAGGGCAAGGTGATCTCGTTGCCGGTGCTCTCGACCCCCGTCGACTTCGCCTATGCGGTGCACACGGAAGTGGGGCACGGATGCATCGGTGCTCGAGTGAACGGTCGACTCGTGCCACTCGAGACGAAGCTGAACGCTGGTGACACCGTCGAGATCCTGACGGCGACGTCGGAGGCTCCCGGGCCATCTGAGGAGTGGGCCAACTTCGTCGTCTCCCCGAAGGCGAAGAGCAAGATCAAGCAATGGTTCTCTCGTGAACGTAACGAGGATCTCGTCGAGTCCGGTCGCGACGATCTCGTGGAGGAACTGCGCGCACTCGGTCTCCCGGTGGCGCGAGTGCTTGGTTCAGCGATGTTCACCGCTGAGATCGAGTCGATGAACTACCAGGATGAGATGACGTTGTACCGAGCAATAGGTGAAGGTCACGTCGAAGCGAGCGCCCTTGCCGGTCGGCTCATGCGTGCGATCAATGATGGTGGTCTTGCTGAACAGTTGTCCGTCGTTCCGCGACTGCAGCACGGGGAGGTGTCTGCGACGAGTCGTGGAGTGCGAGTCGAGGGATTGGACGACGTGTTCGTCGATCTTGCGAAGTGCTGCACCCCGGTTCCAGGTGACGACATCGTCGGATTCCTCGCAGACGGTCGCTCGGTAGACGTCCACAGGGCCGACTGCGCCCGAGCGGCATCAACTCGCTCGACGTTGACTGGTCGCATGGTGGAAGTGGAATGGGTTGGCGCAGACCACGTGGCTACCTACACCGCGGCAGTCGAAGTGGTTGCACTCGATAGGTCTCGCTTGTTGCGCGACGTCGCCAATGCGCTTTCCGACGAGCACGTGAACATCGTTGCGTGCAACACGTTCACAGGGGCCGATCGTGTCGCCAAGATGAGATTCGAATTCGAGTTTGCTGACCCGAGCCACTTGCAGTCGGTACTTCGCACCATCAAGCGCATCGATTCGGTGTACGACGCGTATCGAGTCATGGCTGGAGATCATCCAGCGTCTAATCTTCATACGTGACCGCCTTCAGCACGAGCCCCGGAACGCGAGACATCCTCGCCCCGGACTCCGAGCGCTGGAGGGCCTTCCAGAACGTGTTTGCCGAGGTCGCCCTTGCGTCTGGATATCGCTACATCATCCCGCCGATGTTCGAGGACCTCGGAGTGTTCCTCCGACTTGGAGAAGCAACGGACGTCGTCACCAAGGAGATGTACGACTTCGAGGACAAGGGCGGTCGACGCATCGCGTTGCGACCAGAACAGACGGCAAGCGTGTGCCGCGCGTTCGTCGAACATCGGCCAGTGACACCATGGAAGGTGTGGTACGCGGGTCCGAACTTCCGTTATGAAAAGCCGCAACAGGGCCGCTATCGCCAATTCGATCAGGTAGGAGTGGAGGTCCTGGGCGTCGACGACCCCCATCTCGATGCTGAGGTAATCGCTCTCGCTGACGAGTTCTACCGTCGGCTGGGCTTGCGGAAAGTGGAGTTGGCGATCAATTCGCTCGGAGATGCGGGCGATCGTCAGCGGTATGCCGACGCACTGCAGGCGTATTTCACCGCGCACAAGGCGTCGCTCAGCGCCGAGTCACAGACCACGCTGGCGAAGAATCCGCTACGCGTTCTCGACTCGAAGCGCGATGAGGATCAAGGTGTCATCGCTGGCGCGCCGAAGATCGAGGAGTTCCTCAGTCCGGCTGCGTGTGAGCACTTCGCTGAGGTCAAGCGTGCGTTGACGGGTCTCGGTGTGTCCTTCACCGTCAACGCACGCCTCGTGCGCGGGCTCGACTATTACCGGCGCACGACCTTCGAGTTCGTCAGCACCGCGCTGACGGCTGCTCACACCGCAATCGGTGGTGGCGGTCGATACGACGGTCTCGTGGAGGAGCTCGGTGGACCGGCAACTCCCGGGATCGGATTCGCACTCGGGCTCGATCGCACGCTGCTCGCATGTGACGCCGAAGGTGTGTTCCCTGCGCCGAATGGGGATGTGTCGGTGTTCGTGGTCGACACAACCGGTGGTTCACATGCCACGAGGTTGTGTCGGGTGTTGCGCGGCGCAGGGATCTCCGCCGATCGCGCATTTGATGGTCGCTCGATGAAGGCGCAGATGAAGGCCGCAGACCGCAGTGGGGCGAAGGTTGCGCTCATCGTGGGCACGAATGAGGTCGAATCTGGCTCTATCGTGATGCGGTCGCTGTCGAGCGGCGAGCAGACCACGATTGCCGATGGCGACGCGGTTTCCGCCGTGCGTCAGTTGCTCGCGAACCAAGGAAGTTGACCTCACGATGACCACCAAGAAGCCTTCAACCGTCGAATCCACGACCATGCGCACGCACCGCTGCGGCGACCTTCGGGCATCACACGTGGGGGAGACCGTGACGTTGTGCGGATGGGTTGCACGTCGTCGCGAGCACGGTGAACATCTCGCATTCGTCGACCTGCGCGACTATACGGGAGTGGTGCAGTGCGTCGTGGACAGCTCCGCCGACGTACGCAGCGAGTGGGTGGTGCAGATCACGGGGACCGTGCAGCGCCGACCAGATGGCACCATCAACAAGAATCTCGCAACTGGCGAGGTGGAGCTGTCGAACTGCTCGGTCGTCGTGTTGAATGCCGCAGAGGCGCCACCGTTCCCAATCGACCAGCGCGCAGATGAGGTCGATGAGAACGTTCGTCTCAAGTATCGCTATTTGGACATTCGCCGCGAGCGTATGCAGCGCAACTTGCGGATTCGTAGCAAGGTCAACTCCGCGATCCGCGCCGCGATGGAGCGACAGAACTTTGTCGAAGTCGAGACACCATTCCTGATGCCGAGCACGCCCGAGGGCGCGCGCGAGTTCCTCGTCCCGTCACGCAAGGAACCTGGTTCTTTCTACGCGCTTCCGCAGTCTCCGCAGTTGTGGAAGCAGTTGCTGATGGTTGCAGGAATCGACCGCTACTACCAGATCGCTCGCTGTCTGCGCGACGAAGACCTCCGTGCGGATCGTCAATACGAGTTCATGCAGCTCGATGCCGAGATGAGTTTTGTGACCAAGGACGACGTGCTGGCCGCCATCAGCGAGGCAGTCATGGATGCCGCTGAAGCAGTCTTGGGCGAGCGACCAGCTCCGATCGAGCGCATCACGTGGCACGACGCCATGAACCGTTTCGGTGTCGACAAGCCCGACCTTCGTTTCGGCATGGAGCTCGTCGACGTAACCAAGGTGTTTTCGGCCACCGAGTTCAAAGCGTTCTCCTCCGCCGAGTGCATCAAGGCGATACGTGTCGAGGGTGCGAAGTATCCGGAGGCAGCCGCGTCTGGTCGCAACAAGTTGGACGCATTGACCGACCGCGCCAAGCAACTCGGCGCCAAGGGGCTCGTCTGGATGAAGGTCGGCGCGGACAAGGCACTCGAGTCGCCAGTCGCCAAGTTCCTCTCCGATTCGGAACGGTCAGCGCTCGTGGACGCGCTCGGCGCAGTCGAAGGTGACCTCTTGCTGCTGGTGGCAGACACGTGGGCAACGACGTGTGAGGTGCTCGGCCAACTGCGCAACGACCTTGGTCGACCACCCGTGCACGAGGGTCCGTACCGCTACGTCTGGGTGATCGACTTCCCGCTCTTCGTCGGCATCAATGCCACGACTGGCAAGCCACAGCCGGGGCATCACCCGTTCTGTCAACCGCACCCGGATGACATCGAACGCCTGGAGAGCGACCCGATGAGCGTTCGTGCGCAGGCCTATGACCTCGTGTTGAACGGCTGGGAACTCGGTTCGGGATCGATTCGAATCCATGACCCGGAAATGCAGCGACGCGTGTTCCGCCAGCTCGGTATCAGTGACGAAGACGCAGACCGTCGTTTCGGATTCTTCCTCCAGCCGTTCAAGTTCGGTGCGCCGCCGCACGGTGGTTTCGCCTTCGGTACGGACCGACTCGTCGCGATCCTCGCCGGCGAGGAGAACATTCGTGAGGTCATTGCATTCCCGAAGACTCAGTCGGGTAGCGACCCGATGACGAATGCTCCGACGCAGGTGAACCCAGCCCAATTGCAGGAGCTCGGAATTCGCACGCTGCCGCCGCCCGCCAAGAGCTGAGGCTCTTGCGATGGCGCGCGCAGACGATCTCTTCACCGCGGCAGCAGAAGAGCGTCTGCGTGATCAGGCACCTCTCGCTGCTCGTCTTCGCCCGCGCACCCTCGATGAAATCGTCGGACAGGAGCACCTCGTCGCGCCTGGTGCGCCACTGCGTTCGCTGATCGAAGCCGATCGGTTGTCGTCGGTCATCTTCTGGGGTCCGCCTGGAACTGGCAAGACGACACTCGCTGAAGTGGTCGCGTTGTCGACATCACGCGAGTTCGTGCGGCTGTCTGCCGTGACGTCCGGGGTCAAGGACGTGCGTCAAGCGATTGATGAGGCGGTTGAGCGTCGGGCGATGCATGGTCGAGGCACGATCGTCTTCGTGGATGAGATTCACCGATTCTCGACGTCGCAACAGGATGCGTTGTTGCCGAGCGTGGAGGGTGGGGTCATCACGTTGATCGGAGCCACCACCGAAAACCCGTACTTCGAAGTAAACGCACCTTTACGCAGTCGAAGCACGCTCTTTCGTCTCGAGCCACTCACGACGGAGGCGATCGCCAAACTGCTCTCGCGCGGACTCGTCGCAGATGGTGCCACCGCTACGCCAGAGGCGATGGAACTTCTCGTCTCGCGTGCAGGTGGCGACGGTCGCCAGAGCCTGACGGCACTCGAAGTCGCATGTGCACTTGCTGGAGATGGGGCCGTCGAAGTTCGTCATGTCGAGGCTGCGCTCGGGGTGAGCGCGATGCGTTACGGACGCGATGATCACTACGACGTCGTGTCGGCATTCATCAAGAGCATTCGAGGAAGTGACCCGAGTGCGGCGGTGTTCTGGCTTGCCCGCATGTTGGAGGCCGGAGACGATCCGCGATTCATCGCACGTCGAATGGTGATTGCCGCAAGCGAGGACATCGGGATTGCCGATTCACAGGCGCTTGTCGTTGCGGTCGCGGCGGCGCAGGCGGTCGAACACGTTGGGTTGCCGGAGGCTCAGTTGAATCTCGCCCATGCAGCGATCTATCTCGCGCGAGCCCCGAAGTCCCCGACTGTGTCGCGAGCGATTTGGACCGCGCGAAGCGACATCCGTGAGGGGGTCGATGTCGAGGTGCCAGCGCATCTGCGTGATGCACATTATGCAGGGGCCAGCGAACTCGGGCACGGAAACGACTACGTCTCTCCCCACGACGATCCAAAGGTGGAACAGGGCTACCTTCCTGCGCACACTGAAGGTCGCCCTCGTCGCCAAGATCCGTACGTCTCGGACGACGATGGGTTGGTGTGATCGACGGAGGTTGAGCGATGTTCAAGCGACTGTTTTGGTTCGTGATGGGTGTGCTCGCTGGCGTATTCGGGCTTCGCTACGCCAAGAACAAGGCAAAGGATGCCGCCGCGGACTTCAGCGTCGCTGATCTCGCGACCGATCTCTTCGGGATGTTGGTGAAGTTGGTGAATTACGTCGTCGATCTCGTGCGCGAAGTGATGACCAAGACCGATCAGTCCGGCACGCCACGAAACTAGACTTTCCCAAATGGCTGGGCGAGGGAAGATCACGAGCGCAAATCAGCTGCGCGAGGCGTTCCAAGGCTTCTTCGTCGATCGCGGACACACGCTCGTTCCATCGGCGAGCCTGATTCCACACGACCCGACGGTGCTCTTCACCGTGGCGGGGATGGTGCCGTTCAAGCCGTATTTCGTCGGTGATGAAGTCGCACCCTATAAGCGTGCGGTCAGCGTGCAGAAGAGCGCGCGTGCTGGTGGCAAGCACAACGATCTCGACGACGTCGGTCGCACCAAGCGACACCTCGTCTTCTTCGAAATGATGGGCAACTTCAGTTTCGGTGACTACTTCAAGGCGGATGCAATTCCGTGGTCATGGGAATTGGTCACCGAAGTCTTCGGTTTTGACGGTGATCGGCTGTGGATCACCGTCCACGACAGTGACGATGAGGCTGAGGCGATCTGGCACGAGCAGGTTGGTGTGCCGATGGATCGCATTCAGCGACTCGGAGACAAGGACAACTTCTGGCAAATGGGCGAAACCGGACCATGTGGTCCGTGCTCGGAGATTCACATCGACCGTGGTCCGGCGTTCGGTCCCGACGGTGGTCCGTTGCATGACCCGCACGGAGACCGCTTCCTCGAGTTCTGGAATCTCGTGTTCATGCAGTTCAACCAGGACAAGGACGGATCGCGCACGCCGCTGCCGAAGCCCTCGATCGACACGGGTGCCGGTCTCGAGCGCATCCTTGCCTTGATGCAAGGAACCGACTCGGTGTGGGAGACCGATGTGTTGTTCCCGCTCATTGAGCAGGGTCAATCACTGACGTCCAAGAAGTATCTCGCGGGCAACTACGAGGATCGCGACAGTTTCAGCCTTCGCGTGCTTGCCGAACATGCCCGTTCGGCGACGATGCTGGTGAACGACGGGGTCTTCCCGTCGAACGAGAACCGTGGTTACGTGCTTCGACGCATCATTCGCCGTGCCGTGCGACATGCCTACCTGCTCGGCACGGAAAAGCTCGTCATGCCGTCGCTGTCGTCGACGGCGATCGAGATCATGCAGGCCGCGTATCCAGATTTGAAAGCAAACCGTGACTTCATCCTTGGTGTGCTCACGAAGGAAGAGGAACGATTCCGTCAAACGCTGAAGACGGGCGTGTCGATCCTCGAAGATGAACTCGGATCAGGAACAAAGACGTTGTCGGGAAGTTCGGCGTTCTTGTTGCATGACACCTATGGGTTCCCCCTCGAGTTGACCCAGGAGATCACCCAGGAACGCGGGGTTGAGGTCGATGTCGAGGGTTTCGAGCGAGAGATGAAGTCTCAGCGCGAACGCGCCAAGGCTGCCCGCAAGGGTGTGCAGAACGACGAGGAAGCAACTGCGGTGTTCCGCGATGTCGTCGAACGGCACGGAATCACCAACTTCGTGGGCTACGACGACGATTCATCCGAGGCAACCATCCTCGAGATCGTTGAGGTCGCAGGAAACGATGAGTTGCTCGACGTTGTCCTCGACACGACACCGTTCTACGCGGAAAGTGGCGGTCAGGTCGGGGATACCGGCACGATCACGACGGAGACAGGTTCACTCGTCGTCCTCGACACCACCTTTGCTCTTCCGGGACTACGACGTCATCGTTGTCGCGTGGAGTCGGGGACGGTGATGCCTGGTCAGCGGGCGCGTGCAGAGATTGATGTCGCAGCTCGCAATGCCACTCGGCGAAATCACACCGCCACACACGTCTTGCATTGGGCGTTGCGACAGGTACTGGGTGAACACGTGAAGCAGGCCGGGTCGCTCGTGTCGCCCGAGCGGCTACGTTTCGACTTCAGTCACTATGCGCCGGTGTCTGCAGAGGAGATCGAACGAATCGAGCGTCTCGCCAACGGTCAGGTGCTCGACAACATGGCCACCCAGGCGTACGAGACGTCGAAGGACGAAGCGACCGCGGACGGAGCCATTGCGTTCTTCGGCGACAAGTACGGAGACCGCGTTCGAGTGTTGCGAGCAGGTGCATCTTTCGAGTTGTGCGGTGGCACGCACGTGCGTGCGACTGGCGACATCGGAACGATCAAGATCGTCTCTGAGTCTTCGATCGGGTCGAATTTGCGTCGCATCGAAGCGGTCACGGGGACTAACACCCTCGACTATCTCGTGGAGTCGTCGCGCACGCTCGCGGACGTCGCAGGGTTGGTCGGCTCGCCAGTAGATGGTCTTGCAACTGCGGTGCAGCGAAAGTTGGATGAGATCAAGTCATTGCAAGATGAGGTCAAAGCGCTGAAGTCTGCTCAGGCGCGTTCTCGTGCTGGTGAGGTGGCCGCGCGGAGTTCTGGCGGCGTGGTCGTCGAACGTATCGATGGAATGGCTCCCGGGGATCTGCGCGAGCTCGCACTTGCTGTGCGGGAAAATGCGCAGGTGTCGGTCGTCGTCCTCGGCGGAGTCACGGATTCTGGCGGTGTCGCACTCGTTGCGGCAACCACTCCAAAGGTTGAAGTCGGTGCAGGGGAGCTGATCAAGGACGCGGCGAAACTCGTCGGCGGCGGTGGCGGCGGCAAGGGTGACGTGGCGACGGCTGGGGGCAAGAAGCCGGAGATGTTGGACGAGGCGCTCGACCTCGTGCGGAAGCGGGTCGGGTCGGTCGTTGGCGCCTGACATGCGGGCGCTCGGTTTGGATCTCGGCACCAAGCGAATCGGTGTCGCAACGAGTGACTCGAGTGGGTTGATTGCATCACCGCTGACGGTGTTGGAGAGAACCGGAGATCGAGCACAGGATCATCGCGCGATCGCCAAGCTCATTCAAGAAGAAGAGGCATCTGTCCTCGTCGTTGGATTGCCACTTTCGCTATCGGGTGAAGCGGGTAATGCTGCACAAAACGTCCTTTCCGAAATCGAGGAGATGGCTAGCGTTGTCGGTGTGCCCATCGAAACGTACGACGAACGAATGTCGTCGGTGACGGCGAACGAGATGCTGATGGAACGCAAGATGAAGGCCCAGGCGCGTCGCCGCGTGGTGGACAAGGTGGCGGCTGCCGTGATGTTGCAATCTTGGCTCGACCACAGGCGAAACCAGTCGAACGCATGATTGACCCGCTCCTTCGACCACCGCGACCCGACTACGAGGTGGTCGACGACTGGTCAGAGGATCCCTGGGATGACCCGAGTCGCTTCAATGACGGCGGGGGCGTCGACACCGATGTTGCAGATCCCGTTTCCCTTGAGCGCTTCCGCGACATCCTTCGCCTGATCTCCATCGTGGTCGTCGCGCTCACGCTGCTGTTCGGACTCGTTGGATGGTGGTACCTGCGTCAGGTGAATCCCGCAGGGGAGGCGACGTCGACCGAGACCTTCACGGTTGTCCAAGGTGACACCATGGATGAGGTCAGCAAGCGTTTGGAAGATCAGGGGATCATTTCGAGTGCCGGTGTGTTCCGGTGGTACGTGGCGAGGAACGGCGGAATCGAACTCGAACCCGGGTTCTACACGGTGCGTGCCAGGTCCCACATGGGAGACATCATGGCAGTGCTGAACACGCCACCGTCGATCACCTACACCAAGGTGACGTTTCCTGAGGGCTTCACGGTGACCCAGATTGCTCGCCGACTCGAAGACAAGACCGCGCGCCTGACGGAAGCAGATGTGCTTGCTGCAGTAGCCGACCCCGCCATCGTCGCGAACCTGCGACCCGATGGCCAGGCTTCCCTGGAGGGACTGCTCTTTCCCGACACCTACTTGGTCTCGGGGGACGAGACAGCCACGCAAGTACTCCAGCGAATGATCAGCTTGATGGAGGATGTTGCGAGCGAGGAAGGCCTCAATGACGCACAGTCGAAGGTTGGTTATTCGCCGTACAAGGTGCTCATCGTCGCCTCGATGATCGAACGAGAAGCCCGCCTCGACGAGGATCGCTCCAAGATCGCCCGCGTCATCTACAACCGACTCGAAGCGGGCATGCCACTGCAGATCGATGCGACCCTGTACTACGGCGCGCCCGAGGGGGCGACCTTCGCGGACTTGAAGGCCATTGAAGGTCCATACAACACGTACCTGAAGAAAGGGTTGCCGCCGACCCCGATCGCGAGTCCAGGACGCGCATCAATTCGTGCCGCATTGAATCCCGCGAACAATCCCACATCATCGGATCCCTTGTGTGCCCAAACGCCAAAGCCGTGTCGCTATCTCTACTACGTGCTCGCTGACACTGATGGCCGCCACGTCTTTGCGACGACCCTTGCACAACACGAAGCAAACGTCGAGGCCGCGCGCGCCGCGGGGATTCTTCCGTAAGTCGTGGTGATGCGCGCTGCCGTCATCGGGACGCCGGTCTCGCAGAGTCTTTCTCCCGCAATGCACAATGCGGTGTTCGCGAGTCTCGGGATCGACGCTGAGTATGGGGCGCTCGATGTGTCGGCCAGTGATTTCGTTGGAACGATCGAGCGACTGCGTCGATCCGAGTACGTCGGCTTGTCCGTGACCATGCCGCACAAGGATGCCGCGTGTCGAATCAGCGACGAGGTCTCGCAAGTGGCACGCAGGATCGGGGCGGTCAACACGATCTCATTCCGTGACGGGACGATCTCTGGCGACAACACCGACGGTGTGGGTTGCGTTCGCGCACTTGCGCATCATGGTGTCACCCTGGATGGTTCGCGATGCGTCGTGCTTGGGGCAGGGGGAACCGCGCGGTCCGTGGTTGATGCCTTGGTCTCTAATGGTGCGCGTGACGTGATCGTGGTCAATCGAACGGAGAGCAATGCTCGTCGTGCAATCGAAGGTTTCGAGCGGTGTCGCATTGGCAGTGTCGCTGACGTGAATGGGTCCGACATTGTCATCAACTGCACATCTGTCGGTATGGGCACGAATGAATCGCCGATTCCTGCTGAGGCCTTGGCCGGTGTCGGTTGCGTGCTCGACGCCGTGTACCACCCACTGCGTACGAAGCTCCTCGACATGGCCATTGCTGCAGGTTCGAAAGCGATCGACGGTCTCTGGATGCTCGTGTTTCAAGCAGTCGAACAACAGCGCCTCTGGTTCGGTCACGACGTCGATGCACAGGTGATGCGACACGCTGCAGTGGCTGAACTCGCACGACGTGGCAATGACCCGACCTTGTAGCGCAGTTGGTAAATGACCGCAGGCCCGTGACGGGTCAGCGATAGCCTTTGATTCATGCTTCGATACCTCACGGCGGGTGAAAGTCACGGCCAAGCGCTCGTTGCCGTCGTTGAGGGCTTGCCGGCTGGACTGCAGGTGACTGCCGAGGACATCCAGCAGGAGTTGGGTCGACGCCGCCTTGGTTACGGTCGCGGTCCGCGCCAGCGCTTCGAAGTTGATGAGATCGAGCTTCTCGGTGGGATTCGCCACGGTCGGACGCTCGGATCCCCGGTGTCGATCCTGATCAAGAACACGGAGTGGTTCCGCAGCGATGTCTGGCACGAGGAGATGTCTCCGGCGCCTGGTGCCACCAAGAAGCCGTTGACGCAACCACGTCCCGGACATGCGGACCTCTCGGGAATGCAGAAGTACGGATTCGACGACGCACGTGACGTCTTGGAGCGGGCGAGTGCGCGCGAGACCGCAGCGCGCGTTGCCGCTGGCGCGCTCGCGAAGCTGCTGTTGCGCGAGATCGGCGTCGATGTGTTGTCTCACGTCATACAAATGGGCTCGGCCCGTTCGACGGCGACCGCACGACCAACGATGAAGGATCTCGCACGCGTGGATGAATCGCCAGTGCGCTGTTTCGACACTGCGGCGGAAGAGGCCATGATCGCCGAGATCGAAGCTGCAGCCAAGGACGGCGACAGCCTCGGTGGAATCGTCGAGGTCCTCGCCTATGGGTTGCCCGTTGGACTGGGAAGCTATGTGCATTGGGATCGCAAGATCGATGGACTCCTGTCCCAGGCGATCATGAGCATCCAGGCCGTCAAGGGTGTCGAGATTGGTGATGGATTCGAAGTTGCAGGTCGCAGGGGTAGTGCTGCGCACGATCCGATCTCGTGGGATGAGTCATCGAAGAGTTACCGCCGCGAGTCGACCCTTGCGGGTGGCACCGAGGGCGGCATGACAACTGGGGAGTTGCTCGTCGTGCGCGCGGCGATGAAGCCCCTTGCGACGTTGAATCGCCCGACGTTGAAGACTGTCGACACAGCAACCAAACAGGAGACGGTGAGCTTCAAGGAGCGCACCGACGTGACCGCAGTTCCAGCGATGGGAGTGGTGGCCGAAACGATGGTTGCCCTCGTGCTTGCAGCGGAGGCCCAACGCAAATTCGGTGGTGACTCGGTGCGTGAATTCGTCGCCAATGCTGCGGCGTTCGCCGACAGTCTGAAGTAGTTCGTTGATGGGTGAAGCCCACGATCAGGTCGGTGCACGCAAGGTCGTCGTGCTGATCGGCCTGATGGGATCAGGAAAGTCGAGCGTGGGCCGGCGGCTCGCGCATGCCCTTGGTATCGGCTTCTACGACACCGACGAGTTGGTTGCAACGGCCACGAAGAAATCGGTACGGGAGTTGTTCGGCGAAGGTGAAGCGACATTTCGTGGACACGAGCGCACTGCACTCCTAGGGGCGCTCGATGCCGCAACGAAGGGTTCGGGTGTCATCGCAACAGGGGGTGGTGTCATCACCCGCGAGGACAACCGGGACGACATTCGACGTCGTGCGACCGACATCGTGTGGTTGGACGCTGATCTCGAAGAACTTGTGTCACGAACCTCGAACGGGACGCATCGTCCGCTCCTCGATGGAGGCGCGCGTGGCAAACTGGAAGAGATGCAGCGCGAGCGAAGTGATCTCTACGAGTCGCTCGCGACGATCCGCGTGGCAACCAAGGGTCAGTCTCTCTCGGCAATCACCGAATTTCTGCAATCGCGCATCGGAACGGCCGGACGATGACGCTGCGACGAGAGCGAGTGGAGCTCGGAGAGCGCTCGTACGACGTCGTCATTGGCGACGGCGCGATCAACGAACTCGGCTCGGTCATTCCCACTGGTGCTCGTCGAGCAGTTGTCGTCACCCAGCAGCACCTTCCGGTGAGCGTGCAGGCAATCCTCGAGCGACATGGATTGTCCGTTGCCACCGTCGAGATCGGCGATGGCGAGGAGCACAAGAGTCTCGCCAGCATCGAAAAGATCATGCGTGTGTGTGCGACGCACTCCATGACGCGCGGGGATGTGATCGTGGGGGTCGGTGGCGGAATGGTGACTGACGTTGCGGGCTATGCGGCGGCATCGTGGCACCGCGGCATTGCGGTCGTACATGTCTCGACGACACTCGTTGGCATGGTCGATGCAGCCATTGGCGGGAAGACTGGAGTCAACATTCCTGAAGGAAAGAATCTGGTCGGCGCGTTCTGGCAGCCGAGTGGTGTGATCTGCGATACCGCGACGTTGTCGTCTCTTCCAGAGCGCGAGCGGCGTTGTGGGTATGGTGAGATGGCCAAGTATCACTTCCTCACGGGAGATGATCTCCTCGCACTCGATCTCCCGTCGCGTATCGCACGATGCGTGCGCATCAAGGCTGACATCGTTTCGCAAGACGAACGTGAGGGTGGGCTTCGCGCCGTGCTCAATTACGGCCACACACTGGGTCACGCGCTCGAAATCGCGACACATTTTTCGTTGGCCCACGGCGAGGGAGTAGCCATCGGGCTGAAATTTGCCGCACTGGTTGCCAGAGAACTTGGGCGGATCGATGACGCGCGAGTGGCCTATCACGATGAGGTCATCGTGAAGGAGTACGGCCTTCAGGTGGCGATGCCTTCAGGGCTTGCGGCGTCTGAGCTCATCGAACTGATGAAGCGCGACAAGAAATCCAGTGGCAGTCTCACCTTCATGCTGGATGGTCCAAATGGGATCGAAATGGTTCGCGACGTGCCGGAGCAAATTGTGCTCAAGTGTCTCCAGGCCATGGAAGTACGCTGAATCCATGGCGTCATCACGGGTGATCGTGCTCAGCGGTGTGAACTTGAATCTCTTGGGGCAACGCGAACCTGAGGTGTACGGGACGATGACGCTGGAGGACCATCTCGGTCTTGCCAGCGAAGTCGCCAAGCGAGAGGGAATCACCCTGGAGCATGTGCAGGCAAACGACGTCGCATCGCTTGTTGAGGCAATTCATCAGGCGCGTGGAACAGCGCAAGGAATCATTATCAATCCGGGTGCTTTCACGCATTACGCCTGGAGTTTGCACGACGCGCTGAGTGCGTTCGACGGCTTCGTGATTGAAGTCCATCTCTCGCAGCCTCAGGCGCGAGAGGCGTGGCGTCACACGAGCGTTATCGCCCCGGTCGCAGACGGAACGATCAGTGGGTTCGGTCGTGACACCTATCCACTTGCTGTTTCTGCAATGGCCGCCTTGCTAAAGCGCTAGTCGTGGCGCGTTTCACGCCGGTCGTCGTCGGCGGTCGACTCCGCGTGGTTCGAGATCGGCTCGTCGAGTTGGAACACGACGCGGTCCTCGTCGGCTCGCTCACCAACATCCGATATCTCACTGGATTCACCGGATCGGCCGGGCTCGCTGTCGTGACTCGTTCCGGTGGAATCTTGTGCGTCGACGGTCGGTACGGCGAGCAGGCGACCGAGCAATTGGGTCGTGCGAATTGTGATCTCGAGGTGCATGTCGTGCGGACCGCAAGTGAGATGAATGAGGTCATTGCTCGCTATGTTGCTGGTCACTCGAGCGTCGCGTTCGACGCGACGGAGTTCACCCTCGCTCAGATCGATGCGCTTGGTGGAGTGACGCCTCGAATGCATCGCGTGGATGGATTCATCGGCGTCGTTCGTGAATGCAAGGACGATTCCGAGCTCGAACGAATCTCTTTTGCTGCGACCTGTGCAGACTCGGCACTTGCCAGCCTCGAAACCCTGTTGGAAGTTGGCAAAGTGACGGAGCGGGACATCAGGGACGAACTCGAGTATCTGATGCGCAAGGCGGGCGCCGATGGACCGAGTTACGACACGATCGTGGCGAGCGGTCCGAATTCGGCGCTCCCACATCATCGTCCGACCGACCGTCGAATCGTGGACGGGGACACCCTCGTCATCGACGTTGGTGCACTCGTGGAGGGCTATCACTCGGACATGACGCGAACGTTTCTGGTGGGAAAGTGCGCCCCCGACCTCGTTGCGATGTACGAGGCGGTTCGTGAGGTCCAACAGTCCGCTGTCGAGATGGTTCGCCCGGGCGTCGAGTGTGGTTCCATCGATGCGTGGTGTCGCGACGAGTTCACACGTCGTGGGCATGAAAGCCTTCTCGCACACTCCACTGGGCATGGTGTCGGTCTCGTCATTCACGAGTCACCGTGGCTGCGCGTAGGTGTCGATGCGCAATTGAAGCCAGGTCAGGTGGTGACGGTGGAGCCTGGGCTCTATCGTGGAGGGGTCGGTGGCGTGCGGATCGAGGATCTCCTTGTCGTGACGCAGACCGGACACACCGTCCTCACTCACAGTCCAAAGGAATCCCCGTGCCTGCAATCTCCACCAACGATCTGAAGAACGGCATCACGCTGAACCTCGACGGAACGCTTTACACCGTCGTCGAGTTCCAACACGTCAAGCCGGGTAAGGGCGGTGCTTTCGTGCGCTCGCGTCTTCGCAATCTCCGCAGCGGAAACATGCTCGACCGCACGTTCAACGCAGGCGTCAAGGTGGAACAGGCGATCCTCGAGAAGCGCGACATGCAGTTTCTCTACAAGGACGGCGACGAGTACGTGTTCATGGATACCGAGACCTATGACCAGGTCAACATCAAGCCAGTGGCACTCGGAGAGGCCGCTGACTACCTGATCGAGAATGCGGTCGCGATCATCGCCACCTACGAGGGAGAGATCGTAAGCGTTGAAATCCCAGCCGCGGTCGAATTGGAGATCGCTCAGACCGAGCCAGGAATCCAAGGAGACCGTGTGTCAGGCGCGCGTAAGCCAGCGACGTTGCAGACCGGCAAGGTGATCCAGGTTCCGTTGTTCATCAACATCGGCGACCGCGTGAAGGTCGACACGCGCACCGGCGACTACATCACTCGCGTCTGAGGATGGAATCCGGGCGCCGGAATCGGCAACCTGCACACGATCCACGCACGGATGCTCGAGAGCGTGCACTTCACGTCCTCTATGAGGCGCGCGCAAAATCTTCATCCGGTCGTGCAGTCATCGAAGCGCAGGTGCTGCCCGTTGACGAGATGACTGCTGACATCGTCGGTGGAGTCGACGACAACGTCGAGGCGATCGACTCGTTGATCTCGAATCATGCAGTGGGTTGGACGCTTGCCCGAATGCCAGTGATCGATGTCTCGGTGCTGAGAATGGCGACTTTCGAGCTCGTCTATCGGCGAGCGGTGCCCACGGGTGTGATCATCAATGAGGCCGTTGAATTGGTGAAGCGCTTTTCGACCGATGAGTCACCACGCTTCGTCAACGGCGTGCTATCGGCGATTTCGCGCGAGGTGCGCCAAGAGAACAACTAGTTTCGTCTCGTGACGACGCAGTCGCGGGAATCTGCCAAGTGGTGGCTGGTATGTGCTTTTCTCGTTGTCGCATACGCCTGGTACATGGCGGCAAAGACCGTTGAGATCCATCGGGGACTCGGAACTTCCGCCTACGACTTTGGTCTGTATGAGCAGGGGATCTGGCTGCTCTCGCAGTTCGAGTCGCCCTTCGTCACCCTGATGGGTCGGAACCTGTTCGGCGATCATTCATCGTTCATCCTGCTTCTCTTGGTGCCGTTCTATTGGTTCGACCCGCCGACGTTATTTCTCTTGGTGGTGCAAAGTGTCGTGATTGCGCTCGGTGCGGTCCCACTGTTTTGGTATGCACAGCGCCGACTACGCAGTGGGGCAGCTGCGAGTGTCATCGCACTCGGCTATCTGATTCACCCGGCAGTCGTGTGGACGAATCTTGAGAATTATCATCCTGACTCCTTTCTGGGTCCGCTGATAGCCGTCGTACTCGTTGCAGCCGCCGAAAAGCGGTGGCGTCTGTATTGGGTGGCCGTCATCCTTGCGCTCCTCGTCAAGGAAGACGTGGCCTTCGTCTTGGTTCCGATCGGGATCTTCGTGGCGCTGAGAGGGGACCGACGCAGAGGCGCCATTACCGCACTGGCATCGATTGGAGTGATGGCACTCATGCTCGTGGTCGTCATGCGTTCGTTCACGGGAATCGCGTTCCGTAATTCGTGGCGAATCCCATTTGGTGGGGTTGGAGAGTTCCTCTCGACGCTCGTTCGCCGCCCATGGGACGTCGTTGCGCATCTCGTCAGTGACACGCGACCCCGATATTTGTGGCAGATTTTCGCTCCATTCGGATTCGTCGCAGTGCTCGCTCCGAGTGCACTCTTGGTGTCGCTTGGGGTGGTGGGCGTCAATCTCCTCAGCACGTTCTGGTACCAGTACCAGGTGCAATATCACTATTCGCTCGTCATCGTGCCGTGCCTCGCATTCGCCACGATCGAGGCGCTGTTCCGATTGAAGTCCGAGTTCCGCCGTTCCGTGGTCGTCTTCGTTGCCTTGTGCAGCGTCACCTGTGCGTACTTCTGGGTGCCGTTGCCATTGACCAAGGTCGATTACCAGTCGTGGTCGCCATCCAGTCCACAGGTGACTTCGACGGCAGAACTGTTCGCGCTGATTCCGCCCGATGCGTCGCTCGCGGCGTATCACCCCCTGACGGCCCAGCTCGCTCGGCGCCAGGAGATCTATTCGTTCCCGAATCCCTTCCAGCGTTCTCTCTATGGTCCGGACGTGTTCGCCAAAGGGGACCGACTGTCGGCCGCCGACACCGTCGAGTTCGTGATGTTGCCGAGCAGCCTCAACCCGGACGACGAGGAGTTGTGGTCACGCGAATCGGGGGCCTTCGAGGAAGTCGGTCGAAACGCGTGGTGGGTGGTCTTTCGACGTCGGAGCTAGTGGTAGGGTGACCCCGACATAAGCAAGTCGTTAATCGAACCCTGTGAGGTTCGAACGAAGGGAAGCAGTGTGAGTGGATCAGGACCGTCCGCGGTCACGGTGATGTCGGCTGACGACATCCGTCGGGCAATCAGTCGAATTGCCCATGAAATCGTCGAACGAAACCATGGTGTCGACGACGTCGTTCTCGTCGGATTGCAGCGTGGCGGAACGTGGATCGCAGACGTGCTGGGAGCACGGATCGCCGAGATCGAATCTCGCTCAGACGTGGTCGTGGGGCGCCTCGACGTCAGCATGTTTCGCGACGACATCGGTATTCGCCCCGTCGTGCCCGGCGCCATCAGTGACATTCCTCGCGACATCACCGGAGCAGTCGTCGTCCTCGTCGATGACGTGTTGTACACGGGTCGCACCGTACGAGCCGCCCTCGAGGGACTCAATGCCTTCGGTCGTCCGCGAGCCGTGCAGCTGGCGGTGCTGGTCGACCGCGGTCATCGTGAGCTGCCGATCCGGCCAGATTTCGTCGGCAAGAACTTGCCGACGCATCCGAGCGACGAAGTCAGTGTCGCCCCCGAGGGAGTCGACGTGGTGCAGGGTGGTGCGCAATGAAGCACGTGCGATCGATCGGCGAGTTGGGTCTCGACGGCGTGCGTCATCTCTTGGATCTGTCGACTCACATGGCGGAGATCAATTCTCGACCGGTGCCCAAAGTTCCAGCGCTTCGGGGGCGAACCGTCGTCAGCTTGTTCCTTGAAGACTCGACGCGTACCAGACTCAGTTTCGAGACGGCCGCCAAACGGCTTTCTGCGGAGACGATGACCTTCAGCGTGTCAACGTCGAGTGTGAACAAAGGCGAGAGCCTTCGCGACACCATCGAGACGATCACCGACATGGGAGTGGACGCATTCGTCGTGCGTCACAAGTCGTCGGGTATTCCGTGGCAGATCGCCAAGTGGACTTCTGCGTCGATCATCAACGCGGGTGACGGCGCACACCAGCACCCGACGCAGGCCCTCGTGGATTGCTACACCATCCGTGAGGCCTTTGGTTGCACCGATCTCGAGGGTCGCACCATCGCCATCGTCGGGGATATTCGCCATAGTCGAGTCGCCCGGAGCAACGTCGAGGCCTTCACGATGCTCGGTGCGCGCGTGATTCTGGTTGCGCCATCCACGTTGCTGCCTGACGAGGTCGGACACTGGCCGGTCGAGGTGCGCACGGAACTCGACACGACACTCGGCGAGGTGGACGTGTTGTACATGCTGCGCCTGCAGTCCGAGCGCATGTCGCAGGGACTGATTCCACATCTCGGGGAATATGCAACTCGCTTTGGGCTCAACGCTCAACGAGTTGCGCGCCTTCGCAGCGGGGCACGCATCATGCATCCCGGGCCGATGAATCGGGGCGTGGAAATGCACGTCGATCCGAGTGAGCTCGAGCAGTCGCTGATCCATCGCCAGGTTGCCAACGGAGTGTCGGTGCGGATGGCGGTGTTGTACTCCGCGCTGAGCACAGGTGGGGAATCGACGTCGGTGTTGAAGGAGGTCGCGTCATGAGTGTCGCTTACGTGAATGGTTCGGTGGTCACTCCCACGGGTGTGATCTCCGCAACGGTCGTCGTCGATCGCGGTGTGATCGTTTCGATTGGTGCGCAGCGAGAAGCCGACGAGGTCGTCGACGTGAGCGGCTGCGTGATCATGCCGGGGTTCGTCGATCTGCATACGCACCTGCGCGAGCCGGGCAAGGAGGAGGCCGAAACGATTCGAACGGGGAGTCGAGCAGGTGCTCGTGGCGGCTACACCGCACTCGTGGCGATGCCGAACACCAACCCAGCCCAGGATTCCGTGATGGTCGTGGAATTCGTGAGAGCACAGGGCGTGAAGGCGGGATATGTCGATGTCGTGCCGAGTGGCTGCATCACCGTTGGGAGACAAGGCGAGGCCCTCGCTCCATACGCGGACCTTCGCAGTGTGGGTGTCACGTTGTTCACCGACGATGGAAACGGAGTCCAAGACCCTCAGCTGATGCGCAGGGCGCTCGAATATGCGCGCGACCTTGACGTGACGCTTGCCCAGCATTGTGAGGTGAGCGCACTCACCAAGGGGGCGGTGATGCACGAATGCAGTTGCTCGAGCGACCTCGGGCTCCCAGGGTGGCCCGCACTCGCCGAAGAACTGATGCTCCATCGCGACATCGAACTCGTCAGACTGACCGGTGCGAAAATGCATTTCTTGCATTTGTCCACGGCGCGTAGCGTGGAGTTGGTGCGACGGGCGAAAAACGACGGGTTGCCCGTCACGGCTGAGGTGACCCCGCACCATTTGTCGCTCACGAGCGAGACCTTGCGGTCCTTTGATGCAACGTTCAAGGTGAACCCACCACTGCGCACCATGGACGACATCGATGCCCTCAAGGCCGGCGTCCTCGATGGAACGATCGATGCAATCGCGACCGACCATGCACCGCACGTCCGCAGGGAGAAGGAACTTCCACTCGACCAGGCCCCGCCCGGAATGATCGGTCTTGAGACTGCACTCGGTGTCGTGCAGGCTGAATTGAACCTGTCGCCTGAGCGTCTCGCCGAGGTGATGTCGGTGAACCCTGCACGCATCGCACGGTTGCCAGAACATGGCCAACTGCTCAAAGAGGGCGCAGTGGCGAACTTCTGTGTGGTCGACCCGTCGGGGTCCTGGTCGATCGATGGCTACTCGTTCGAAAGCAAGAGCAGCAACTCGCCATTTGCAGGTAAGGCGCTCAAGGGTCGAGTTCGCCTCACGGTGTTCCGTGGTGAGCGAGTGGTCGCAGACGGTGAGGTCGTCAAGTGACGATCCGTGAAGGCGCACTCGTTCTCGCCAATGGTGAGGTCTTCGAAGGTGAGTTGCTCGGCGCGTCATCGGATGCGGTCGCAAGCGGTGAGGTCGTGTTCCACACTGGACTGACCGGCTATCAAGAGGTGATTTCGGATCCGTCGTATGCGGGCCAAATGGTCACGTTCACGACACCACACATCGGCAACTACGGCTCGACCCAACTCGATGACGAGGCGCGCAAAGTTCACGCGCGTGGTGTGATCGTGCGTGAGTTCGCTCGTCGACGCAGCAATTGGCGCAGCGACAACGACCTCGATGCGTATCTCGCATCCCATGGGGTGCAGGGGATCGGTGGCGTGGACACTCGTCGACTGACGCGAATTCTGCGTGACACTGGCGCGATGCCTGGTGCATTCGGTGCGCGAGGTGTGGATGAGTTGTTGTCGATCGCGCGAGCAGAAGTTGGAACGAGTGGAGTGGATCTCGTCGGTCAGGTCACGACGACGAAGCCGTATGACGTCGGCAGCGGGCGATTCAAGGTCGTTGCTTTCGACTTTGGAATCAAGTCGACGATCTTGGCGTGTCTTGCAGAGATTGCGACCGTGCGTGTCGTGCCAGCAGGGACAACTGCGGACGAGGTGCGTGCGCTGAACCCCGATGGCGTGTTTCTCTCCAACGGGCCCGGAGACCCCGAGGTCGTCGCAGGTGCCCCAGAGACGATCCGCACACTCGTCGAAGGTGGAACGGCAGTCTTTGGTATTTGCCTCGGGCACCAGCTGCTGTCGCTGGCGCTCGGCGGCAAGACGTTCAAGCTGCCGTTCGGCCATCACGGAGCAAACCATCCGGTGCGCAACCTTCGCACCGGTCGTGTCGAGATCACGAGTCAGAACCACAACTTCTGCGTCGACCCGAATTCGTTGCGCGACATCGCTGAGATCACCCACACGAACTTGAATGATCAGACCAACGAGGGGATGAGGGTCCGTGGTCATCGCGCCTTCAGCGTGCAGTATCACCCTGAAGCTGGCCCTGGTCCGCACGACAGTCGATATCTGTTTGCAGAGTTCGCCGACCTCATGGATGGCAACTGATGCCACGGCGGAATGATCTTTCAACGATTCTGATCATCGGATCTGGGCCGATCGTGATCGGCCAGGCGTGTGAGTTCGACTACTCCGGCACCCAGGCCTGTCGCGTGTTGCGCGAAGAGGGATACCGAGTCGTTCTCGCGAATTCGAATCCCGCGACGATCATGACCGATCCCGACTTTGCGGACCGCACCTATATCGAGCCACTGACCGTGGACGTGCTGAAGGCGATCATCGAGCGCGAGCGTCCCGATGCGGTCTTGCCGACGCTCGGCGGGCAGACGGCCCTCAATCTCGCGATGGCCCTGCACGCAGCAGGGGTGGTGGGTCATCCAGGGACTCCGGAGTTGATTGGTGCAAACGCAGAGGCCATTGCAACGGCTGAGGACCGCGACAAGTTCAAGCAGGCAATGATCGAGATTGGGCTGAGTGTTCCCCGCAGCGGGATCGCCCATTCGATGGTCGAAGCCGATGTCGTGCTCGCAGAGATCGGTCTTCCCGTCATCATTCGTCCCGCCTACATCCTCGGCGGGCGAGGCACCGGTATCGCTCACACCAAGGAACAGTTCGAATCCGTAGTCTCCAACGGCCTGAGCGCGTCTCCGATCAACGAGGTCTTAATCGAGTCGTCGATTGCGGGATGGAAGGAATACGAACTCGAGGTCATGCGTGACCGAGCAGACAACTGCGTGATCATCTGTTCGATCGAAAACGTCGATCCGATGGGAGTGCACACCGGGGACTCGATCACGGTTGCCCCGGCAATGACGCTCTCTGATGTCGAATACCAAAAGATGCGTGACGCAGCATTTGCCTGCATTCGACGAGTCGGTGTCGAGACCGGTGGCTCGAACGTGCAATTCGCGGTCAATCCGGAAACGGGTGAGCAGGTCGTGATCGAGATGAATCCGCGCGTGTCGCGATCGTCAGCACTTGCCTCGAAGGCGACGGGTTTCCCGATCGCCAAGATCGCGGCCAAGCTCGCAGTCGGTTACACGCTGGACGAGATCTCCAATGACATCACGAAGAAAACCCCGGCAAGCTTCGAGCCGACGATCGACTACGTCGTGACGAAGGTGCCCCGTTGGGCCTTCGAAAAGTTCCCGGGAACGCCGGGTGTGCTCGGAACACAGATGCAGAGCGTGGGTGAGTCGATGGCGATCGGACGAACGTTCACGGAGAGTCTGCAAAAGGCGCTGCGCTCGCTCGAAAACGGTCACCTCGGACTCAACTGTGACCCCTCCGAGGACCTCTATCGCGAGCGATCCGACGAGGAGATGTTGGCGATGATCGCGATCCCAACCCCCGAGCGGCTGTTTCAAGTCGGAGAATGTCTGCGACGGGGAATCTCGCCTGAGCGCATCTATGCCGCGTGCAAGATCGACCATTGGTTCCTCGACCAGATGCTGATGATCATTGAAGAACGTCATTATCTCGCTGCATTGACGCCTGCTTCGCTGACGACGAGCCAGTGGCGTCGGGCCAAGCGGCTCGGTTTTGCCGATTCCCAGCTTGCACATTTGTGGGGAGTGCCCGAGAGTGAAGTTCGCCGTTTGCGCCTCGCAGCTGGAGTCGTGCCAACGTACAAGGCTGTCGACACGTGCAGTGCGGAGTTCTCTGCACAGACTCCGTACCACTACTCAACGTACGAAGATGAGTCCGAGGTGCGACCTACCGACAAGCCGCAGGTGATCATCCTCGGTAGTGGCCCGAATCGCATCGGTCAGGGAATCGAGTTCGACTACTGCTGCGTGCATGCGAGTTTCGCTCTCCGTGATGCAGGGTTCGAAACGATCATGGTGAACTGCAACCCTGAGACGGTCTCCACCGACTACGACACTTCGGATCGCCTGTACTTCGAGCCGCTGACCCACGAAGACGTAATGAACGTGATCGAAGCTGAAGTGGCAACTTCGGGTCGGGAGCCACGCGTCATCGTCGGTCTCGGAGGACAGACTCCGCTCAAGCTCGCGGGGAAGATTCCTGCTCATCTCGTCGCCGGAACGTCGCCTGCCTCGATCGATCTCGCAGAAGACCGAGAGAAGTGGAATGCGCTGTGTCGAACCCTCGACATCGAACAGCCGCCAGGTGGCACTGCGCTGACGGTCGAAGAAGCGCTGGAAGTCGCTGGTCGAGTCGGTTATCCAGTGCTCGTTCGCCCGAGTTACGTCCTCGGTGGTCGCGCGATGCAGATCGTGCACGACGAGAGCCACCTACGACGAGCAATGGCCGAGATGGCCGCAGCAGGAACCCTCGGTCGAGAGGGTGGGTTGAGCGCGGAGCGACCGGTTCTCATCGATCGGTTCCTCGACGACGCAACCGAAGTCGACGTCGATGCGATTCGGGATGCCACGGGTGAGGTGTTGATCGGCGGAGTGATGGAGCACGTGGAGGAAGCTGGCGTGCACTCTGGTGACTCGGCCTGTGCCATTCCGCCTCCGACGCTCGAATCTTGGATCGTCGAAATCATCGAGTCGTATACGAAGACGATCGCCAACGCGCTCGACGTGCGTGGCCTGATCAATGTGCAGTTCGCCGTGGCGGGGAGCAAGGTGTATGTGATCGAGGCGAACCCTCGCGCGAGCCGCACGGTTCCATTCGTTGCCAAGGCGGCGGGCGTCCCGCTCGTCAAAGTTGCCTCGCGCGTGATGCTCGGCGCGACACTGTCCGAACTCAGGGCTTCTGGTCTCCTCTTGCCGCCGGTGAACAACGGTCACGTTGCGGTGAAAGAAGCGGTGTTGCCGTTCAACCGGTTCCCCGAGGTGGACACCGCACTCGGACCCGAAATGCGTTCGACCGGCGAAGTCATGGGCATCGACACCACGTTCGGCCGTGCATTCGTGAAGGCCGAGTCGGCAGCAGGAAATGAGATCCCAACCTCGGGCACGGCGTTCCTCTCCCTGAACGACCGTGACAAGCCGATGGGTCTTGCCGTCGCCAAGCGATTGCGAGAACTCGGAATGGGCATTGCCGCGACGAGGGGAACCGCTGACTATCTCGCCAAGTTCGGCCAGGTCGTCGATCGCGTGGTCGGCAAGGTGTCCGAGGGTGCTTCTTCGGCAGACGACGATGCGGTCGAACTCATCAAGCGCGGCGAGATTGCTCTCGTCATTAACACCCCGCGAGGTCGGGGGTCGCATCGCGACGGGGAGGCGATCCGGAAGGCGGCCAACATCAGTCGCGTGTCGTCGGTGACGACGATCAACGCGGCACTCGCAGCGGTGCAGGGTCTCGTCGAGCAGCGAGCACGAGCGCTCGGCGTGAAGTCGTTGCAGGAGTACCACGACCGCTCGTGAGTCGCATCGGTGAGACTC
>VFQS010000878.1_pt1 | contig 29922 bp, 23 predicted proteins | sample 3512361 | NCBI WGS metagenome assembly VFQS01 (sample SAMN10412375, study PRJNA504923) | tailings metagenome | isolation source: Relicate 1 Philex TSF3 active mining | place: Philippines
GGTGGGTTCCATTTGATCAAAGGACTTTATTCATCAAGTGGAATTTCTTTATATTGACTTTTCTAATTATGTCAGACAAACGAATATAGTTTATTAATCACACTTTTTCTGGACCGTGTATTTAAGCCGTCTTCCTTCGCTGGTCATCTCCCATCCATTTATAATATATTTCGTTCCATTGATATAATGATGGACATTCATATGACATCGCTTACATAATCCAACCAGATTCGATACAGTATGCTTATGAATCGTTCCAATCATTGAATCTTGATTCGCCGTACATTGGAATTGGATATGATGTGTATCCTCCGCTTTTTTCCCGCAAATCTCGCATTTCTCTACATACATTTCGCTGGAATAATTCGATTGCTTGCCCTCAAACACGCGATGGGGCTCTTCCAAAATATCCCTGCGAATCTTCTGAGCCAACGATACAAAACGATCATTATGAATGATACATTCCGCGACTTCCAATCCATACATATTCCCCCCGGGACCATCCTTGATTTTGCGATTATATACGATGCGGCTTTTTTCAATGCCATTCTCTACATACGATTCGATCGATACTTCCAGGTGAATCATTCGAACATTCTTCAACTCCTGAATCGATGGCATCGTGGAAATCGAATGTAAATGCGTGGCGAACAAAAAGGAAACGCCGCGCTCTGCCAAATAAATAATCGAGGCAGCAACGATGGATTGTCCGGAGATTTGTTCGGTTCCATGGCAGATTTCATCGCCCAATACAATACTATTCTTATCGCTGCGATTCAGGATCGTTCTCAATTCCGTCATTTCTACCGCGAATGTGCTCAGACCCTTCACCAGGTTATCTTCGCCGCTGATTCGTGTGAAGATCTTCTTATACGGTTTATATACAAACGATTTACAAGCAGTATAATAGCCGATTTGCGCCATAATAATATTCAATCCAATCGCTTTCATTAGCGAAGATTTGCCAACCGCATTGATTCCAAAGATTAGTAATCCATCTGCGCTATCCATTTTTCCCAACGAGATATCATTGGTAGTATATTCGACACATTGCGACAAGCGTTCGATGATAGGATGTCTGATTTCCACGCAATCTACGAAGCTTTTCTCGGGATCCGCAGCAGTATCGTTGTTGGATATGATCGGGCGGCAATAGGCGTGTTTGATGGCTGCAGTGGCGCCGGCTGCGAGGAAATCCAACTCGGATAATTTGGATGAGATCGATTTCATACAATCCTCGAATCGTTCATACATATCAATCAATACTTCGATGTATTGAACCCGGCAGATTTCCTTGATCTTTTGGATATTCGATATCATTCTGGCACTACAATCATCGATCGTTTTGGAGGATATCTTACAATCGTTCCCGACGATCTTATACTTGAAATCCTTCGTGGGCAATTCTACGATTTCTCCATTTACTTGGATTTTCCAGACAGGATACAGCGCATTCTGGATACGTTCCTTGAATAGAGTGCTTCGCTTGACAGTACATACCAGATAATGTCCATCTTTTTCGGTGGAGTCCAATTTGATTTGGGAATCCTGTTTTTCAGAATCGATGAGTTCCGAGCATTTTTTGGCGAATGCCTGGAGGGCGGCGTGTTCTCTGCGAATTTTGCGATCGATCTCTTCGATATGGGGATATTTTCCCTTGACGAAAAAGGATCCGTGTATATCGTTTAATAGATATTTGCCCATTTCCGCGACATCGAATGTATTCTGATAGTATTCCTTGAAATCGTTAAGGGATTTCATATCCCTTTCGCCGACCCATCCAATAAATTGTGCGATTTCTGGATAAATCGTGATGATATCCTGGAAGATCGCATATACTGTGTGAAGAGCCGGGAAATCGCAGGGATTTAGAAGACCGAGGGCGATTTTGCGATGGGCTCTTTCGACGTCGACGACATTTTTGAGTTGTTTTTGAATGTAGGAATGGATTTCGCGATGATCGATAAAGTATTGAATCGCATTGTATCTTAGATTAAGAACGGTTTCATTCGTGGTTGGCGATGCTAATCTGGAACGAAGAAGGCGTTTACCCATCATTGTTTGGGTGAAATCGATTATATGAAAGAGTGTTTGGGATTTCACATCGGAATAGACTTGAAGCTGTTGAACCGCGTTTGTTTCGAGAGAGAAGGATTCGCTGATATCGAGAATCTCTGGTTTCCATATTTTTTTGATTAGGATTTCATTGTGTTGTTTGATGAAATCGAGGAGAGATACGTATGCGATTCTCGAGTATTCCATTCGTTCAGAATCGATGAATTCGATGGGCGATATCATACCCGTTTTAGGGAATACCTTGCGAAGGATTTCGTTTTGATAGGAGATCTTATAGTATTCCTTGGGGATTTCGTTGAAATGTGTGTGGAGGGAATGGGCATGATTCGGAGTGAATTGTTTTTTGATGTATTCTTTGCGGGCAAAATCAAAAGACGGGGGTGTATTCGCAGGAGACTTATCAGTATCCATCGTTTCTTTTTCAGCGGTTGGATAGGATACGTGAAAGATGAGTTCGCGTGGCGAATACATAGATATGATACGTTGGATTTCATCGATGATCTGATCTTGATCGTATGAATAAGGGACTTCATACATAGCATTCCATCCAGTTGAAATATCGGCGACGGAAACGCCGCAATAAACGGAGGATTTTGCGTAACGATATTCGCAAGAAATATAGAACATCAGCAGATGATTTACTTCGTTGCTGGATGTATCGATATTGGTAGAAGGGGATACAACCTTTGTAACCGCACGTTTAGGATTGGGAGGGGTGGTGATTTGTTCAACGAATACTACAGTATAATCGTTGTTTTGAAGGATTGGTAGGTATTTTTGGATGGCGTGGGATGGGATTCCGGCGAGGAGGGGGTTTTTGCGACTATTTTCGAGGATGCTTTTATTTTTTCTGGTGAGTTGGATGTTGAGAAGTTCGCTTACCTTTCCGATATTAGTGATTTTTTCTTTTTCATTATCGATACCATACAATTCGTAGAAAGATCCGTTTTCGTATAGAACAACGAGATTGGTTCCATATTTCTTTTCGTATTGAATATGATAATCAAAGTATTCATCGACCATCGTGACTGGCGCGGGAGGAATTGTGGTGACTGATGCCATTTCGTTTTGGGTAGTTATACGATAACTATTATACTGTATTCGATTCTTTATATATTGAAATCTTTATATTCGTGCGTTTATACGATTAAATATGAATTATGCTATAATATAGAAGTGTTATGTCGGAAATTTATACGGATCAATCCAATGATTCTACCAATACTATCCGATCGATTAACGATGTAACGATGACGAATATATATGAATCGTGTAGGGATTTGTGGAAATTGCGCCCTGAAAATGAACAGAATTATATAAAATTTAAGAATCAGATCGCATTGTTTGAACGAATGCGTGATCCATCGTCGCAAAACGGTGAAGAAACCGTACAATCATTCAAGGAATCCGTGGAAAAAGCGGCGGATGAAATCTATGATTATATCGTAGGAAAGTATAGTATTGAAGATCTTGGCGAACGATTCCGCCAACATATTCAGAAAGGTATTAAACAATATCCGATTCACCATTTTTTGAGCAATGATTTTGCGCAAACATTTCAAGGATTTTTGCCATTTTTTATTTTCCGTGATTCTGAGAATTTATTTGAGCGATTGCGCGAGTATTATAAACCTTTCCATTTCGATGCCCAATATCATTCACACGGTTTATATGTATTTATAACGTTCTAATGGGGAACTACGTTCCCCAGAACCCCTCCTTTTTGGAATAATCAATGGTCTAACATCGATGAGTCCTCGACGGCTCTAAAGAGCCGCAAGTTGGGGCGAGCCCCAAACCCCCGCGGGCTTGAATGGTCCACATATTATGCTGTGCTTATGCTGTTGTTTTGGTCCAGGGCGACCCGAAAATTGGGGCGCCCAGAGGGGTTTGGGGAAACTTCCCCAACATGGGTGTTTTAACACGGATTGGTCCAGGGATTAAATAGTAAAAGGATTTGATGAATATATAATCGTATCAACGATTGTAGTTAGAATAGTATTGATATATTCTTTCATTTCATTCATTGATCGGAAATTTACATGATCGTTGTTATGAATGATACGATAAATGCCTAATTCTTCTAATACATCGACCTTATTTATGATACATATATTACATTGATTTATACGAAGCGATTGTGTTAAACGATCAAGATTCAAATAATTACATTGCCTCCGGCGTCCGGTGGTTGCTCCATACTCGTGTCCGTGATCGCCGATTTTAACAAGATCTAAATCATCGGATGGTTGGAATTGTTTTGCGCCCACATATGTATCGTATATCTTTGATGTTCCATATACATTTCTAATTTTGCGAATGGGGATGCCTGTATTGACCGCGCCGGCGATGGTACATGTCGATGATGTGCAGTAAGGGTACTGTTCTGTCCAATTGATATCCAATTCAAATCCTTGCGCTCCTTCAAGTAATACGGTGATCGGTTTATTTACTATAAATCTGTCCCAGAACGATCTCATATTAACCAATTGACAACCGATATCATTTAATTCCTTTTCAAATTCTTCGGCACGTTTTCCAATTCGCAGCATTTTATTTGCGTATGTTGGACCGATGCCAGAATTGGTTGTTCCGATTACATTATGTGTTTTATCATATTCAATCGCTTCGTCGGTAATAATATGACATGCTTTACTGATGAATAATCTACCATTAATATCGATACCGTTTTGTTTGATTTCTTCCAGTTCGGTTTTCAGTTTTTCGATATGAATCAGGCAATCACTGGAGATTAGATTCATAACATTCGGGAATAGAATACCGATAGGCAATTGATGAAGAACGATTTTACGATTGTTATGATAAATCGTATGACCGGCATTCCCTGATCCATTGAAACGAATACATAGATCGTATCCGTTTTTTCTTATGAGATCATAGACAACCTTGCCTTTTCCTTCATCACCGAAACTGCATCCAAGAACGATATCGATCGCGTTGATTGATGTATTCATTCTATAAATCGATATAATTTATATATTATTTTGACGTAGGTTCTTATGTATTTTTGGCACCCTTTACGCTTTTGAAAAAAGCGTGGCAAAAGAGGGTCAGGGAGAAGCTATGCTTCTTCCTTTTTAAAAAGGGTATTTCTGGCGATGTGAGCAAATCCGTGATCGAACGCGAATAAATTTTTCGCCAACAGATCCCATTCCCATCCAACTTCCATATTTTCGCGAATGATCTCGATAGTTACATTGGGATTTCCTATGAATCGTCCATATTTCCAAGGGATTTCAGGATGATTTACGATGTCGTGCCAATGAATCGCTGGATTCATAATCGCTTGATCCCAATTCCATTGAATTTCAGGATGTCTTATCATCTGTTCGAGGGATATATTAGGATTCTCACTGATTCGCGATATATATCCAGGGGATGAATGAAAACGATTATAGTATTTGCGATAGAATTCCAATGTTACAGATGGATGTTTGGATAATAGAGAGAAATCCCATGGTCTATGAATCGTTGTTTCGATGTAAGATAAAGGGATCCAATGTGTCCTTGATAGATCTTTCCAATGATATACAGCACCATACGATGGAGGAATGCGAACCGATTCCAATGGTTTTGCGGGGAAAAAATTGGGATCAGATGTAAAATCAGACACGGTTGATGGGGAGAAACCTCCAAAGTGAATATTCCTTGGACCATTTCTTTTGTAAGACAGAACAATCCATCGAATGGGATTGTTAAAAAAAGAATACGATACATTTGGATTGTGTATCATATTCGGGATATTTATTAGATCGGGCAATTCTTTTAGAATTCGCATCATTTCGTTCAAGGATTTCATAGACGATCCTTTATCATAATTTTTTGGGCACCCTTTTTGAAAAAGGGTATTCCATCGATTTTTGTTCATAGATCCATTCATCGAGTTGTTCGATTTATTTATCGAGTTATTCGATTTGTTAATCGAGTTATAGTGTGATCTATAAAAGAACGATTTACGAGAAAGAACACGTGGGCAAAAGGATAAACACGAATCATAGCAGATATTTGACATTTGTGACGCAGTAAATATATATTATATAAGGATTTAATCTTTATATCATGGATCTGCGTTTTTGCGAATTCTTTCTAAAGAAAAAGTAGGGAAATGGCTGCCGAATATATTCACCATCAAAACACCATCTTATTACTGTCTGGAAGAGCTGGATGTGGGAAGAACACAATCTCAGGGCTAATCGAGAGTGAATTACAGGATACTAATATTACAAAAGAATTTGCCTTTGCAGATAAGTTAAAAGCAATTGTATCGGATTTGTTAAAGGTGTTTTGTAATTATGAAGTGGATCCTATATCGATGAATTCCTTGGAAGTGAAACAGAATCTCCATCCATATTTAAAGATGTATAAGAATGGTTTTGAGGCGCCATTACAGATAAGACATTTGCTTCAAACAGTTGGAACGGAAATCATACGAACACAATTAGGACATGATATATTTTCATCGACGGTCGCCAAGGATGTCTATGAGTTTTTTATAGAATGTAATATGAGTGGATATCCCGGGTTTGCGATTATAACAGATCTTCGTTTTCCGAATGAATTGGATGTGATAGAGAAATATTTTCCGAACTCTACATTTAATATTATTGTCGCGAAGATTCGTCGACCGAATCGAGAGACGGATGATATGAATTCTCACATTAGCGAGATGTTATTCAATGATATCCCACACGATATACTAATAGATAACGATGGAGATGTCGAGGATCTTCGCAGAACGATCAAAGCAATTCTTCCGGAATTATTACACCGCGACACAAAGTAAGATTTCCGAATGATTCGGAACAGATAATGTATTTACATTTTTTACATTGTTTGTTCAGTGTTCAAAATATAGTAGTAGGTATTAATTAACTTTTTTGACCCAGCTGGTCACATATCTAACAGTGGTTGCGTCGTGTATATTTACGTAGCAAACATATCTGCGATATGTATATTCGCCAATGGAAAGTTCTGATAGTTTCTTATCTAGATTACTACCGATCTTCGATGTCGTTACGAACTTAATAATTTCATCAAGTGAATGAACGCCAAGATTCGTAGTAGAACAGATTTTAAATCCGTCTTTTTCCTTATAGGATGATCTACGTTTAGCACCGATGCTCTTGGCAAACGCTTCATTTTCGTCTTGAGTATTGAAAATTTCGTATCCTCTTTCAAATTCATTTATGATGTTGCTCGATGATCCTTCTTCGATTATAGGCAAATCAACCGGCGCGAGATTTAGAACATGACGGGGAGAAAGCATCGTTGGATAAGAGGAAACCGCACTCAACTTTTTTTTAAATCCCGATGTTTTGATACGTATTTATTCCAAACGGATCGTGATATGTTTCTTCGTATTCCAGAATCGCACTAATCGATGTTCGATAGGGTCCTGTTTTGTGTCCAGCCATAATACAGTCTTTCCAGTGCCCGGTCAATCTTCCAGGAAGCCCTTGGATTTGGACGTTATTATCCACAATCTTTGTATATAATTCGTGTGTAGCACCAATACGAAGCTTCCATTTATTAGGAATAAGATTTGCTCTACGAAAGAACCCTTTGATTCCAAGAACAACATGTTGATTAAGAGGATTGTGAAAGAATTCCAAATTATCGCCTTCTGTTAATTTGTCGACAGATGTATGATTTCTGAACAATACACCATAACGAATACAGGCATTTTGAATATAATCAATCGTATCATTCTTAACACGTACAAGATGGACACGATAATCGTTACCATAATTATCGATGATATCTTCCTTTACCCATTTTTCAGCTGTCGATTTTGATTCTAGAGAATAAAACTCTTTAATGATCCCCAAATCCAAAAAATCTTTATGTCCGATATAGGATTTGGGGATCGTCATTTTATATAGTTCATGTAGATCTCCCCAACGATAGAGTTCATATAATTCCTTAATCATAGTCGCACTGATGAATACGAAATAAATGTTGTTTTTCTTCATATATTCTACGTCGAGAACACCGGCTTCTTTTAGGGTCATATGCAGAACCTGGAACTCTTTATCACCGGTATCAATTTCATCGATGATAATGAGTCCGTTTTTGATAGAGGTTAGATCAGATCTTGATAGTTTTCCGTGATGAAAAATTTTGTCCTTAAAACAGTTGGGAGCTTTATCAATCATATCTTTTTCCCATCCGGCATTGCTCATACCCGTGATGATCCTAATATTCGCAGGATTAAGAATAAAGGAATCATCGCTATGAGTTGTGAGCAATTTAGCGATTTCTATCATTAGACCATCCGCACCGACCTTTGTTTTTTTCTGAACACTAACAACACGACGATTATTAGTGTAGAATTTTTCGACGATATTATTCGCATCGATCATTTGATTCGGATAAATATATTGATCAGTTGCCTTATAATTGCCCTCAAGATATTTAAGATAATTTTCAGCCTTCGCGGAGTTGTAAGACTGAATCACTGCCTCACGCCTGGCGGCAATTATATCATTCATATATCGCTGATTGTAACATTCTTGATCGTATCGATTCATATAAAATATTTATGAATTGAATCAATTTTTGCAATTTTAAACTTGATTTTCGAAGTCGGTACACTTTTGAAAAAAGTGTGATCAAAACAAGAGTTTAACTTCAAAGTAAGTACAGTTTGAAAAGCTCTTCTTTATCGATTCATTTCGCATAATATTTATCGTTGTTTTGAACGATAACAATTATGTTTAATCAAATACATACACAAATTATACAACATGATTATACCCTTTTGGCGAGCTTTTCGGGAAAAGCTCACTTCTTCTTAGCAGCACCCCTACCCTTCTTGGCAGCTGACTCAGTCTCAACTACTACAGGAGTTACCTGAACGGGGGCAGGTGCGGGCTCAGGAGCCTCATCAGACTCCTCCTGCTCTTCGTTCTCCTCCTGTTGCTCCTGCTCAGAATCAGACTGATGAGAGCCTGAATCCTGGGCAGAAGTCTGCTCAGTCTCCTTCTCAGGGGTGTCCTCAGCCTCATCATCAGAGTCGGGGAGGAAAGCGAAGGACTTGCCGAGCTTGGTGGGAGGCTCAACCTGGATCTGCTGGAGCTTCCAGGAGAGACCGAACTTACCATTGACAATCCAGATGCCAGAGCACTGGACGATACACTTAACATAAGATCCCTTCTCAAGGCAATCCATGGAGACCTTCTCCCTGTTCTTGTTGTAAACAGAGGGAACGAAGTCACCATCCTTGTGCTGGATCTTAAGCTTCATGCGAGGAGGATACTTGCCATCAGGCTCACCGGAGTCCTTGTTGACAGAAAGCTTGATGCTGGGAGTGTAAAGCTTGAGATCCCTGAGAGAAGCAGGGGTAACAGACTTCATCTTGAGCCACTCCATAGAATGGTTAACAGCATCGCCAACAATCTTGTCATCAATATCGGATAGAGCCTTGTAGAGGGCAGCAACCTTGTCATCAGTCTCCATGTTGGTGAAGGAGATATCACAGGAATACTTGACAAGATCCTTATCCTCAAACTTGTTGAGTCCGTTCATACAGAGCATCTTGGGAGTTTGGAAAATCAGAGGGACCTGGTGCCCATTCTGGGAGTAGCTGATGTAAATCTGCTTACCGCCCTGGGCGTTGGTCTTAACAGAGGAATACCTTAGGTTCTGGGAGTTAAAGTCGGAGGTCTTAATAATAGGGGAAGCCATTTCACGTGTCTACCACTTGATGTTCTTAAACTGAAAAATTAGCTTTATATTCTTTTCTTTGACCTTTTAACAAAAGGTCGACCAAAACTTCGTTCGTTTATCCTAATCGATGGGTCCATATAGACAAAGATATTATTATGCCAATTTAAACGCATAATCGCCCCCGGGATAATTATTGTTCATATAAAGGAACCTACCGATATATATGTCTAAATAGATAGGATGATTTCCGATATTTACAATCATACATCGTTCCGCCTCGAGAATCCCATCCCCATTCAATGCTTCGATTCTAAGGATGCGATCATGTATCATATCCTTCGCGAAATACGTGTTAATAATCGATCCTCATCCCTCGCTGATATTCGTATCAACGGTTCCTATGAAGGCGGATTTCATCTACCTATGAACGATGAATGGAACGATTGGATTCGTAAATCCTATAATCAATCCATCTATTCTAGGGATCTACGATTTATCGATACTGATATGCCCGGATATGTCACCGGGATTCGCTGTCGATATGATATCCCTTACTGGACTAACGCCGAAGTCGCTGATCTTAAAGAACTCCTCGAGGAATACTCCAGAAAACGTGCGATCAGAATATAACCAGAGAATAATATCTCTTTAGTCTCAAGGGACTCTGTCCCTTGCTTTTTGACCGAACTTTTTTCTAAAAAGTTCCGCGGTTGATTATCCAATTATTTTATCAGAATTACATATAGCACTCTATGGAACCCTATAACGCCAATCCTGACGATGTCGAACTCATGGCATCGAATATCGATGAACCCGAATCCCATCAAATCGATAACTATAAACGCGATGGCAATGCTTCCGTTTATTCCCTAAATTCCATCCTCAGTATCAATCTCCCCCTCCAAGATGAGTATCTCAAGATCCTCAACGATCTTGTTCATTTGCTTCTCGCTATAGGAGTGTTCCATTTAGTCTATATGTATCTCTCCAAAACCCCCATTCGCATGCACGAAATGTACATAGCTATCGTCGCTGCTTTCCTCGCCTATTATCTTGTGGTCAAGAAATTGATTGTAATTACCAGGAATGATTAAGTGTAATTATCCGGAATTCAGAATAATATAAAGACTCGTTTAGTGAATAATATATCGTCAAGAATGGATATATTCGTTCAAGGAAATACCTACCATATCGAAAAGGAACCCTCCGAAATTCCTCTTCATTTCTATAAAAGATGCCAAATCGTTCGTATGTCTATCACCGATTATCTTCGTAAACAATACGCCGCTTCCGTCGCCTCCGGGGATTCCTCCAAGATGCATTACGTTCCCGAAGAAATGTTCCAGAAAATGAAACGATTGTCATTTTATCAAGCCAATATGCATATCCATCGTGTAAATTATCCTGCCGATATCCTTGAGGAAATCGCTAGCCTGAATGTTTGAACCTAATTAAAGAGGGTTCTGGGGACATCGTCACCATTTAAAGGTCTAAACGCAGATTCGTTAAATTATCGATATTATATTTTTACTTTGATGAATGTAAAAAATGTAATATATTATTATATACAAAATGAGCTCTCCCTCCAGCGCTAACCAGAAGAAAATTCTTCAACTCCTCAAAGGAAACAAGATCATCAAAGAAGAGCGTGTCGCCAAGGTCTTCTGCGAGAAACTCGATGAGAACTTTACCCTCGCCGATATGAAGCTCATGCTTGAGTTCCTCGGCTACACCGTCACCGATAAAATGACCAAGGATGAGATGTGCTCCAAACTCACCAAGTCCATCCCCCGTCGTGTCCTCGAATCCATCGTTATCTATGGTAAGCAGGTCGGTAAGGGTTCCGCTGTTGCCCTCGTCCTTATCCTCCTTATGTCCGCCGCTCTTAACACCGCTGCTATGGCTTCCCCCTACTCTCAGGCTGTCGTCGCTGCTCCCCTCCTCTATGGTGTTGGTACCGGTGTCTATCAGGGTGTCCGCCGCATTTTCGGTATGAACGACGGCACCTACAAGAAGTTCAAGAATGTCCGCGCTTTTGCCCCCAAGAAGGGCGGTGATCGCGAGGAATCCAATAATAATTCTAAGAATGAGAATTCTAATAATTCTAATAACAATTCCGAGAAAAAGAATGGTGGATCCAAGAAATCTGACAAGAAATCTGACAAGAGATCTGATAAGAAGAAGTCCGATAAGAAGCCTAAGAAGCATATGAAGCGCTGGGGTGGTGAGAAGTCTAAGAAGCGCACCAAGAAAACAACCAAGAAAATAACTAAGCATTAAATACAATTTGAATAGTATAATCGCAACAAATTAAAGATAATCCATAGTTTAGCAAAACCTGGGCTGCTTCGTCATGTATCCACCTTCGGTGGATTTTACATGACTCGACAGCAGATTTTCCCTAGGAAGGCTTGTCGGGGTGGATACACCACGACATAGCCAAAACCTGACATTCGTTGAATGTTTCCTTTGGAATTTGTGTTAAACTCTGTTTTGATCACACTTTTTTCAAAAGTGTAAGATAATCGAAGAATAATGTTATCTTTAATTATGGAGTTTAGTATTCGATTCGTCGCAATACTGTTTCTTATAATGGCATTGATGTTTGTTGTAAAATCCCATTTATCAAACATCGAAACCTATCAATCCAATATCATAAAAGAACCCTTCCAATCTACACCTCCCACCGATACAACCCTCGTGTATCGCTCCACTTTTTCTCTCCAAAATCTAATCCCCACAAATCCTCTTCAATTACAATTCTCAACAACCCAATACAATAACTCCGAAATCATCTTATCTACCGGCGGATATTCCCCTAATACCATCGGATCTCAAAATCGCGTCATCTATGGAACCCGCCCACCGATTACCCTCGGAAATATCAATAATCGTTTCATTATTATCCCCGCAGATTCCTATGAATCTGATGTAACCGATTTCGTTACCGTAAAATCCAATGATCGTATCAAAATAAGAGCCGATGTTAAATCGATGAACGGCACGATCTCCGAATATCTCTATCTCCACGCAACTCCCGGCATCAGCGCCCCCACCGAAGACGCCACCTCCACCGAAGTATCCATCAAATCATACACCACCAAATTCCCTAATGGTAGCGCAAATGATGTATGGATTATTAAATCCGCCGATCCCGTTATCAATCAATCATCCACATTCCAATTAATCCACGAAACAACTGGATATGCCCTGGCATCCATCGGGGGAACCAAATTCCGCGCTGGAACAACCGAGGAAACGGTGATCGGCGCTGTGTTTGATACGGAACCCACTCCCGAAAATCGATGGAAGATCACCAATGTCACACAACCCACCGAGGAATATCTCGATAAATACCTCTGTAAATCCAACAAAGAAAAACTCGACAAATTATACAAAGATCTTGAAAACACGAAATATCTTAAAACCGATGCCGAAAAAAGCTATCAATCATCTACCATACAATCCCAAATTGATAAAATCGCCAAAACCTATAATGCGTATTGCGATTTCGTATCCTTCAAAGAATTCAATAACAAGAATACCGAATTCACCACGAAAATCAACGATCTTTCCATGCAGTCCATCAAAATGGATAATGATCTCTACGCAATCGTCGGCGAAATCGATTCTATTAAAAGCGAGACCGAATCCCTCCGTAATCAGGTTCGTAATGCCAGAATACGATTAGATAATCTGTCTTGCCGAAATAGCAGATGCGTAAATCCTGTGAATACGCCCTCCAATGATATCTATTCCAATTGCCCCGAAAGTGTTCTGACCGAACTCAATGCTTTCATATCATCCCCCATCTATCCCCTCGCAAATCTTCTCGAGAAGATCAAACCATATGTCAAGAGCACCGCATATAATATCCAAGATCATCCCGATTTTGCCAAGTTGGTCCCCGTTTCTCAAGTAGAATCATGCTCTAAAGATCTTGAAGCCCTCGATTATCGTAAACATCCCGATTTCTCCAAATATGTCCTTAAATCATCCATTCCTTCTACATTCTCTTACGCAGACATCCCCGATAGCTCTTGTTACATTCGTATCGATGATATCCCTAAGCAAAAGAAGATAACCGATTTCACCATCCAAGAAATCGTTGCTGAATATATCAACAAATTAACATCGTCACCGAAAACTGTCGAAGGATTTGCCGGACAATGTATCCCCGAATCGCTCACATCCCAACAGGCAAGTCTTCTCGCAAATTTAGGATATTCTGTGTCTCCCACCGCTGATCAATTTGTTTCTCCGACACAATCATCTGGAGTTGTTAGCGAACCGACCGGGTCTTTTTCATCACCATCTACATCTGTCGCATCATACATATCTGATCTTGTGGATACCACAAAGCCAACTGGTTCAGCGAAAGCTATCACCTTTGGCGATATTATGATGTCAGGATCCATTATACCTGGATCGATCCAAGAAAATATATCAATTAAAGATATGGACCCCGCTACGAAAGCCGCAATTGAATCACGTATCCAATCCAATGATGCCACCGTTGCTGATCTTCGCAAAAAAGTTCAAGTCCTCGAATCTATCAAGGACAAAAACATCGTTGATACCGAGATTCTTCTCCGTCGTATGAGGAATATTGTCAGCGAGTTTGATGCTGTTCAGAAAGATACTCAGAATCTTAAAGCTCAATTGTATGCTCTCGATAAAGCACTTGGTGATCAGAAGAAAATCGATATTAACTCTTTCCCGATCACATCCCATAAGGATATCGCTAAATATGTTCGCAGGGATCAGGTCCCTTGCTGGGGATGTAACCTTTAAAGCCCTTTTCCCGAAAAGGGCGGACAAAAGGGAAGGAGATGCTTGCGTCTCCTTATGTTATCGATGTGTATTATGTAAATGATAATAATATACATCTCTGAAAAGGTCATGGTTTAATAACCAAACACATTGTTTGCTTTGAAAAAGGGGTCAGGGGGATATAATGGCTGCTTCGTCATGTATCCATTCTCGCGATGAAATCGCGTCGAATGATCCGCTTTGCGGATCACGAGACCTTTGGTGGATTTTACATGATCTTCGGCGGCATAGCCGCCTTGATAGAGCCAAAGGCTCTGGCAACTCGACAGCAGATTTTCCCAGGGAAGGCTTGTCGGGGTCTCACATTATCGCTTCGCGATAATATTCGACGCGATTTCATCGCGAGAATGGATTAACCACGACATAGCCGATATAATCCTCCTACTTCATGGTTAATAGATAGAGTGTCCTCTTTGTAGTACTTAACATTTCGTCGCGAATATTCTGAAGATCCGTGCCGAATTTATATCCACTCTTATCCACGAGACCAGGAAGAGTCTTCGAGAGCCAATCAGCAAACTTCTCGAGTAAATCACTGATAGAATCATCTTTGTTCATCGACATCAAAGTAACAGTGGAATTCTTATTGCCACCCATCGCAACACGAGGACCATTGGACTGCATTGTCTCCATAAAATTATCGATTAACTCGTCTAGGGAATCATAGTAATCACCGCTTGCCTTGTGGGCAGCGTAATTCATTGTTCGCCAATGATAGATGCGAACATTATCTAATACATGGATAAAATGAGTAGCAATCTCAGCCATTCCTTATAGATATAAATATATAATATATTATTTTTTGAACGAAATTGCGGAATCATTATATATCCAACCCTTTAAAAATGGTGCCAAAACACGATATAGTGAAGTATTTGAGGATTAAATGCTATATATTCCAAAAATACAATAATCATTATATATCCTTAATATAAGTATATAGTGATGTCATTTTTTATCGATTTATTTCGCTCCAAAAAAGATCCATCCAGCAAAATTATGACAAGCGGATTCGAAAAGAATGAATCGTGGAAGATCGTCGTTGGATTCTATATAAACAGCGCGAATAAACAGAAACATATGATCGTCGATATCCCCGAACGATTCAGGACGTCTGAAGAAGCCCAACAATGGGCTAATAAAAATTTTCGCGATGTTGTCAGCGATTATTCAATTGTTCGATCATCGGATCCTATACCATAGACCTTTTAACGGGGATTACATCCCCGGCTCCCCTTTTGCCACGCTTTTTTCAAAAGCGTAAAGGTCGACCAAAATAATGTGATCAAAACAGTGTTAATAATGATATAGAACAGTTGCCCATTAAATCGTAACGATCTTTCGCTCAATATGATCCTTCTGAGATTTTGCGTTCATTGTCTCTGGTAGAATAGCATTTGCTTTCATTACGTTAATATCATCAGAAACAACCATCTTAATATCCTCGGCTGGAGTGGATCCATCGTTGTTCATCGAGAATGCCTTACTAGGATTCAATAGATATAGCTTTTTATTGCCCGATGATACAACATCCGATATATTATCATACGATCCAACGATTCCAATGTATTCTTCCTTTACAAAAATTCGACCATCGGGGAGTTTATCCTTTAACAGCAATAAACCATATTCGCTATTCCTATAAATCGCCTTGACACCATATGTATGATCAATATACATCCAATCGAGAGGACAGAAAAATGTATTTGATATGTAATGAGGAAGATAATCAGAATGAATCGCATAGCAAATCGTTGAAAAGGTCATACCATCCAATCGATTCCAATATGGATTTTCCGGCAAATCAACGATATGTTGAGCATAATTGCCCGCTGCTAACGTGCCGAACTTAATATACTTGGCATCCGCGGGGATTGTTTCCAGGATTTTCCGCAGATCGTCCTCTGTAAAATTCGGATGAAACATTATATCATCCTCCATAACCAGCGTCCAAAAGCCATTGGTGTCGTTTTTCTGAACACGCATTAGAACATCTTCCCAAATCATACGATGCGATAGAATACAACCGATCTGTCCCTGCGATAAATGACTTAGAGATTCTTTACGAACAATACCCGTTTTTACAGCATATTCCACTGCCCATTTGCTGGTGGCGGGATAAATCGCATCGAATAAACGATAGGTAAGCCTCGGGAAACGACCCAATTCCTTGGCAATATGATCGCGACGATCCTTGCGATGCTCCAGGGAAATCACATATTTATAGCGGAAAAAATCCCAGGGGTTTTCGGGGACTGACCTTAGCGGGACTTGAGTATGATTTGCGGAAGAGTTATCTTGACGACTTTGATCCATTCAATGAACTCTATTTAATTTAAACAATAGAATTCATTCCTTTATATTATACGTTTGATATCGATTAATGTTTGCGTTTGTTCTTATTAATTTTGTGTAATACCGATTTTATTAATTTATTATTATTATAACCTCTACCGATTAATTCTTCAATACTAGGTTTTTTCGATTGTCGTTCATTATTTGATCCTTCGTATGGACGTTCATTATTTGATCCTTCGTATGGACGTTTTTTTGATTTATAATTTGATTCTTTGGAGGAATAAACATAATTTGATTGTGGACTTTTTTTATTGAGGTTATCAAACAAAATCTTAATAAGATAGTTTGTCAGTCTTTTCTTTTGGATTTCCGGGAGTTTTTCCGGGAGGTTTCTAAACAAAATCCAAAAAAGCTCTCTTTTCGAGAGTTTTTCCGGGAGTTTTTCCGGGAGTTTTTCCCTGAGGTTATCAATCAAACTCATAAAAGGTTGTATTGTCTGGAGTTTTTTCGGGAGGTTAAATAAAATATTAATAAGTTTTTTTTTCTGGAGGTTTTCGAGGGGGTTTCTTACTAGAGGATTGACTTTTGGCGGATTACTTATTGGAGGGCTCACAGGAACACTTTTTGGAACTCCTGATTTTACAGTCACATCAGTTCCTACAGTCACATCAGTTCCTACAGTCACATCAGTTCCCATCAATTCAGTTCTACTTTCTTCCATTATTTCATCGAATTGATTCCAAATAACAGACGGGATATCAAATCGTAAGAGCGGGTTTAATATAGAAAAGGAAGAACGTATATTTGTGGCGATTGAATCTAAAACAGATTTAAATTTATTATCGTAATATGATTTTTTTACATTCATTAGATTGGAATTATTTGATTTTACACCTGATGGGGTTGAAAGTTTTAATTCATATGATTCAGACACATCATTGTATTGATATGAATATTTGTTTGATATAACTGTTTGATGATTCGTTAATATATCTTCTACTCGTTTATATATATTGTTATATTCTTCTATTTCTTTGTTTGTGAATTTAATTGTTTTCTCGTTATTACCGATTCGTTCTAACAAAGATAGACTTGCGCCTCGTACATTGTTTTTAATTTTATCCCAACCATCTTTTAACGCGATTTCATCAGATGGTATATATCCCATATCTTTCATCGTTTGTTCGTGATTGTCCGAGAACAACAAATAATTCAAATTTTTATAGAAATCGTATGTATAATAAACCTTGGGTAATTCATCTAATATTGTTGTTCTATTAGTATTCAAAAAATCAATCAGATTATTTGTTTCAACGAAATCATCTTTTTTATTAAGGAGACTCATCGAAACACCACTTATTAATCCATTTTGAACCATCGAAATATATCGTTCATGATTATTGTATTTATATATTGATTGAACTGTGTTTTCCAATAATGATATGTATATATCATACTGTTTTTCTAATTGATCGCGCGATGGTGTCGTAATGATGCTATCTATTTGAAGCATGCCTCCACGCATTTTATTTTTCTTACCGCCTTTTAAAACAGGTGAATGTTTTTTTATTTCAGAATGTATATCGTTGAACAAGTTATTTATTTTTAAATATTCATCTATCATCATTTTATATCGCAATAACTTTTGATATATTTCATTTTCTTTATCTAAATAGACATCTTGATAGTATTTAACATTTTTATCTTTAAATGATTCATTTGGTCGAATAATTTTTATATAAAGAGGGAATTTATCTTGTTGCATTCTAGGAAAAACCCTAGCTGGGATTTTTATAGGATCAAAAAATAGTTTAATATATGATAAAAACAAACATAAACGAACATTGATTACTCTTTCGATATCAGTATTTGTGGGTGAACCTGTTCTTGGAGGTCGATAGTCAGTTGAATGAGGGAATAATATATCATTTAATGTGAATGCTTCATTTTTATTATAATATTCATTTAATTTATTGTTAAATGAGTTTATATATTCTAATGTAGTGCTTTGATTATAAAAAGAACCCTGTTTTTCATTTATTTGAATTCCACTTTTATTTATACTTTTATTGTAAATATCCATAACACTATTTAACAATGTGTATTTCGTCTTATCAAATTCATAATTACTTAATTTTTCAATATGTTTTTTAGAAACATTATCTAAATCGGCAAACAATTCATATTGTTTTTTATACTCATTCGTATACTTTACATTTTTATTATTATAGTGTAAATAATAATTTTTATCTGACTTAATATCGTCCGCACTGATGTCTTCTGGTTTTATTTTTGTTTTAGAATTATTAAATTTAAGATCACCAAGATTAAAATCTACTAATTCTTTCCAAAATTTATATGGACAATAATATGCACATGTTTTAAATACATTAAGAATTTTACGCACTTCAATTATTTTTTTTTGATGTTCGATTAATGCATGTATTTTATCTTTTATATCCTTATCTTCTATTTTAGATTCTATTGTTTGTAAATTTGTTGCTTCAATCTCTGGTTTTGTTACAATTTCTGTTTTAATTTCTTCTATAAACATTTCGTAATCGTTTTTAACACCAATATACTCAATATTTATAATGTTATCAACAGATATGTAACTATCATCAATCTTATTTAATTGATTAAACGCTCTAAGATAATCTAAATAATTATGAAATCCAGAAGGTTTTGATATATATATATCTTTTTTATTTTCATTATTGATTTGAATTTCTTTTTTTACTTTTTCCTCATCCTCATCCTCATCTTTTTTTTCGATTGTTGATGGGTTTGTTAACACTGTCAGTATAGCTAATAATGATGTCATAAATTTATCAATCCTTCTAAAACCCGTTAATTGTGGATCATATATTTTTTGTTTTAATTCATCGTTGTAGTGATAACATATTTCTTTTACATTATCTAAATAATCCTCAAAAGTGTCTTTTGTAAAGTCACTTTCGTCACTTTCGATATCTTTATTATAAACATCTATATTTAATTCTTTATTTATACTTATTAAACCATTTATTACTTCTTCTATTGATTTTTCAAGGGAATTTATATCATCAGATTTTTTTAATTTTAATTTATTGTTATAACTTCCTAAAAAATTGGATTCATTTATTATCTTGTTATCTTGTAATTTTTTTTTTAGACTGTTAATATCTTTAGTTATATCTATATAGCTCTTAAATTTTTCTTTACTATATCCACGTTGTTCAGCGTAGTCTAAATATTTATCATACTCATAATTTAAAATACCTTTTTTTGAAGTATTAAGGATTAGGATTTTTATTGGATTGTCAAATAGTTGTTCTGTATCATCCTCACTATCCTCACTATTTCTAAATTCGGTCAGCTTTTTTTTTATTTCTCGTAATTCATTAATTGCTTTTTTTTTAATATAATGCTTGTATAATTTTTTTATTGGCGGAATATATTTACAATCTACTATATTATTAATTTGAGTTTTTGTTATATCTAATTCTTTTTTATAATCGTTAATAACATCAGTCGCTGTCATTTCACGCCCTTCTATTAAAAATATTTCTTTTCCTCCTTTGTAAATAACATTTAATGATGACGCAAAAACGGTTTGAGGACGATCATTACACGCGAAAAATGTTGATGAATTAAAAACATTACCATATTCTTGTTTAATATTCTCTAATGAACTCGGCGATGGACTCGTTTTATTTATTTCCTGAGAGATATAATCGATTTCCTTTGCAAAATCAACTTGATTTTTATCACCATCTGCCTTTAATTTATATGCTAATATAATCGCAATATTTTTCATTTGATCATTTACACTAGACGTTGAGGACGGGTTTAAATATTTTGCTGCAATTGATAATAATATGTTTGCGTTTTGATTAACGTCTTTTGTATATATATCGCCATCCTTGTCAGAAATGAATTTATAATCAGTAATTGTTATTAATTTTGCAACAAGATCTGCGATATTATTTTTTGTAAATAATGATTTTGTTGTTAATATGTTATAAGTGGATAGTGGATTAGGATTACTGTCATTATAAATATAATATACAATGTTTAAGTATTTATTATTTTCTCCATTACAAGCATCTTTGGTTGTTATCTCGAACTTGTCATAATCATCATCATCTAATGTATGATTGGCAGAATTTAATTTATATATATCTTTTACTTCAAAAAAAAGACTATTTGTAGTTGTTATTTGGTTTCTATTAAATGGAAAATATGTTCGATATAATTGTTTTATAGGTATTTGGTATTGCGTTCTTATATTTTTTGGATCTGGAGTTGTAGTTGTGTTAGAGTCAGCATAATGATGACTAAAAAGCGGTCCTGTTATGTAATAAGTATTTTTGTGTCCGTTCCTATGAGCAACGGGGACCTCTGCGGGATCTGTTAATCTGGATATATTATAAAATACGGATGCCCAATTGATTGGCAAATGACCGATTCCACCTGAGTCATATACTAAGTTTACTTCATTGCGAGATAATAAATATTCTTTTAATTTTTCACGACCATAATCATCGTTTGAATATTTATATAATCTTTCTAATTTTGTTGTATCATCTTCAAATTGTTTAAACATCTTTTCGTCAGTATACTCTTTTAAACTTGTATTTCCTTGCTCTGAAAAATAATCATCATTGATCGTTTTACTGAAATCGTGTATTGTATCGTGAAAACACGTATCATAATGATATTTATTATCTGTTATTGGTTTGATATCATTAAATATCATAGGATATCCGTGTTGTCCTGAATACCCCGATGATTTATAGGTAACCATGCGAGTGTTTCTTGGTGTAGGCTCATTTTCAGGAAAATCAGGAACCGTTTTTTCAGAAAAAGGTTTGTTTTGTGGCTTGCCAAAATAATCATACAAATCTATGATTTCTACCGAACCAACGTTATCTGTTTTATCTGAAGCCATACAACTCCACTATACTTAATACTTAGTTATTTGTTTTTAAACAATTCCGTTTAACATCATATTTATTTCTATGTATTAAATAATATGGAATCATCGTCAGTAGGTTCAAAAGAATATATTGTAACAACAGGTAAGGGAACTACATATACTATTAAATGTTCAGAAGGATATTTAGGAACCACCAGAATTGATTCTATAATGATTAACAATGAAAATAAAACTTTATATAAAATAGATCCTGAAAATATATACATTGACGAATTTTTAACAGCATCCAATGTATATACTAAAGAAAACCCCGAAATTAAAAAGAATAATGGGACATCATCCCGATCTAATGATTCACTACCAGAGATTCATTTAACAAGACAAATTGTCTCCATTACTCCATCTACAGCTGCTTCATCATCTTCGGCACCCCCTAATACAAGAACTAAAAATGATATTGTATTGTATATTAATGCTGAAAAGATAACAGAATACAAGTATCCCTTAGTTGAATCACCTCCCATAAGTTCATTTAAATCATTTATTGAACAAGTAAAAAAGTTAAAACCGAGTTCTGAAATATCACCACCGCCATCGAGTGGTTTGAAGACGGAAGCAAATTCTGGTGCGAGTGCGGTGAGTCAAATGGAAAGTGAAGGTGGACGCAGATCAATATCTCATAAAGGAAAGGATTCACACAAACGTGAAAAATATGGTAAAGATAAGAAGCGTCATTAAACAAACAATGCCGAAAATTGATTTGATTATTGTATCATTGTCAACAACAAGTATATCAAGAGATTAACAATGGTTGCGGAAGAGGTATCATTTTCGGATGTTTCGGTGATGGTGTCGCAGAATCCTATCGATCGCGATTCTGTTCCCGATTTTGGGTTTTACGGCTTCGATTTTTGGAGCAACTGTATTTACAATGCGTATATCGTAGTGACCGAGAACAATCTCTGGGACTGGTTCCGTGAGTATTCGCCCGATCCCAGCAACGGATACATGTTTGATACCCATCCGAATACCAGGTTTATGTCCAACGCACTCGACTCAGATGGACACAGCGGGGCTTCGTTTGGGCTGGTTATGAGGACACTCCAACAGATCGCCAGGGTCGGCTACGAGGAATATAAGAATGCGTATCTGCGCAAAAACAGCTCAGGATAATCCTAAACGAATCAATAATTATTAAATGTATATAATTGATTATTATCATTCTTGATAATCGATTATATCAACAATTATATTATACACCTTTTTAAGATTTAAGCTTATAAGGTGTTACTTTGTATTATACTTTGTATTAATATGTGTTTTGTCCGCACTTTTCTAAAAAGCTCTTCATAGGTACATCATAGGGATCTTACATTCATTTGCCCCTGCATCCGTGCGATTCGCCTTATTCTTTTTGAATTCCTCAAACCCATTCACGAGATCCTCATTCGTAACGATCTTACGATTCTCCTGGGGCAATCCGAATACCCTGCGCGAATGCTGTATCTTAATGTTCAACAAGAGCGTCTCCATATCACCACCATAATTCTCAAACAATCCCTTGTTTTTCTCAAAGAATTCCACGGGGATGTCCTCAATCGATCGCTCCTTCCATCCAATCTCGCGGATCTGCTTCAATAGGATATCGCGCAAATTCTCCCCGGTATATTCATCGATCGTATATACAAACGGGAAACGACGCTTCAAACCATCGTTATACGCGAAGAAACACGTGTCCAGCGCAGTCTTATACCCGGCGATGATCACAACGATCTGGTTCTTCTTCTCCGTCAAAAACTGGTTAATCGTATCAATCGCTTCCTTACTATAACTATCGCGCCCCTCCGGATTGCCCAGTGAATAAGCTTCATCAATAAACACAACGCAGCCCAGACAAGAATTCAAAAAATTTGCAGTCTTGATCGCGGTGTGCCCGAGGTATTTTCCGATCAAATCCGATCTCCTCGCCACAATAAACCGGAATGGATGATCGGTATCATCGTATTCACCTTCCGAATCTGAATCACATGCCCTACAATAGCCCCCGTCCAACTTGCGCGGGGGTGGGGGAGGTGGAGGTGGCTGCTTGATAATACCGAGACAATGATAGATCTCGGCGATGATTTCAGCGAGCATCGTTTTGCCAACACCGGGTGGACCATGGATAACCGTATGAATCATATCGGTGTTCGTATCCTGAAATCCCTGAACGAAAAAGAGAATCTGATTTACAATCGATTCTTTCACGCGTTCCATACCAATCACCGCGTTCAGTTTCTCAAGCGGAGGGACCAGACGATTGATCTTAAAAATATCTACATCGGTAAGATCGTAATTCATATAATTCGTTCCAACATCGATTATGTCGGCGATTGTTTTCATAACCGGCTTCTTTACAATGCGGCGCTTTTTCTCGGGGGCTGGAGGAGGCACTAGATCATCTCTTGCGTCCACGGAGTCCTCGGCGTGCCTTTTCTTGGACACTGGAGTTGCGGGAGAGGGGGAATCGGTATCAGAGCCAGAATCAGGCGAATGATCGATCGTAACTGTATTATTAATTGTATTATTAATAGTGATTTTGTTATTGCGAGAATCCATGTTTGTGAATCAGTTATATTTGATCTTATGACTGGATTCTATCCTTTATATTTACATTTTTTGGAAGATTTGGTAATTGTTTTGAGATCTGCGATGAAATTAATGGATTATTTAATATCGCTTTAGGGTTTTGCTGGTACGATTTCATTGCTTCTTGCGCGGATAACATCTGATTTTGTGTTTTCTGTGCGATTTCCTTAGCGGATTGTATTCGTCTCGAGGCATTTTTACCAATATTTGATTGTGATATTGCGGATTGAGCAGTTGATAATGCCATTTCTTGTAATTTATCTATTGACTGTTTATCTGTTGAGATTGTTTGAGCCGTTTCCATTGCGGATTGTATCTTATTTTGTGCGTTTTTCACATTTTTAATAGTATTCATCGCTTTTGCTCCAAAGGGAGTTTGTGTCAAAGCACCTAAAGCAGCTTTCTTCATATTTTCCTTTGACATTGATTCCATTTGTTTTAATTTATTCATAGAATTCGCACCAATAATAGACGATGTTACCATTGATTTCGCTTGATTTACTGTCGGAACATTCGCTGTTGAGACATTTAATGTTTGAATACCCGGAATATTAATATCTATTTGATTTGACGATATTGTAGAATTCTGAACAGGTTCTCCAGAATTTTTGACAGGTTCTTCAGGAGGAGCACCATTCGATTTTATATTATTTTTTGTATCGGTAGATGGTTCGTTGGGTTTTATCGTCAAATCCAACGATTCAGGTTCGTATGGAATCAATAAAGATGCTAATATAGCTGTCATTGTTTGAGGACTTAAATCGTTTAAATTCATGCCGATATCGTTTATGACACTTACCGCTCTATTGATTTGTTCTGGAGTATAGGATGATTGTGGATCTGGTTTTCTTTTTTTCGATGATGATATACCTGCTTGTCCAGATTGAGTTCCAGAACTAATAAATTGATCAATGATATTCCGAATATCTTGTTTAAACGAGTCTGGAATTGGCAAACTTTCTATGTTTTGTTTAATGCCACCAATTAATCCATTCCATTGGGGAAGAGATTGTAATTCCTTGAATAACGTTTCTTTTGATATATTGGAATCCATCGATTGTATTTTTAATTTTAATTGTCGGAATGATGCTGGATCAATACCGATTTTATCTTGCATTTTATTGTATATAGGTTCTATGATTAGTAAAACGCTATCTTTGGTGAATCCTGATGCTGTTTTTGCAACACCCATTGTAAATTGAATCGTTTCAATCATCATTGTTAATACTCTTGATATTCCAAGTATTGTTGTTCCTGCAATTTGCCCTCCAGGAGTTTTTTTCATTTTTTCACCCACTGTTTTCATAAAACTAATACAACCACTCGCGTCTTGAATGACTTCTGGAGTAATTGTTTTTGCCATTTGGTCTGCTATTTCTCCGGATACCTTTTGAACAGGTTCTAATACCATTTCAACTGGATTAAAACCACCCATTTGAATAGATTTATTCAATTTGCTGTTTATGACTTTATGATTACGAAATAAACGGTTTAAAAATATACGAATCGCGGTTTTACGATTGTTTTTTCGCGGGTTTGTCAAGTGTTTTTTTGGGCGATTTTTTTTGGTTTTGGGATGAACCGGCATTCTCTATTATTTACAAATATTCTTTATAAATCACTACACTTCATAGTTTAGCAAAACCTGACATTCTTCGAATGTTTCCTTTGGATGATATCATTTAATTTATGCTAAACTCTGTTTTGATCACACTTTTTTCAAAAGTGTACTACACTTAAAGGGAATTATGGATGTAGTGCCAATCTTTTGACTAGAGATGCGCATTTTCGGCAATAACTTCGTTATTTTTCAAATGCTTACTCTATGATTTCGGCTGATTCGTCATGTATCCACCGAAGGTGGATTTTACATGACTCGACAGCAGATTTTCCAAGGAAAGGCTATGTCGAGGTGGAAACACCACGACATAGCCATGATTTCATACGGGTTTGCCGAAAACGGAAAACCCTACTTTTGACCGCACTTTTTCTAAAAGTGCTCGCCCATCCAGAGTTCCATCGTAAAATCAAACGAATTTATATCAATCTTATCGCCATTCTTTAATTCGATGTGGGCATTGAATGGCTCATCGATCGATTCAAATATATTCACCGGGGATGAGAAATGACATATACAATCGCTCTCAAAATAGATATAACTCTTTACCATACGATATGATATCAATCGCAAAGGAATATTATTGATCACCAGATTAATATACGGTTGATTCATAAGAACCTCCTGAACCGGCAAGATACACGCTTTAATATTCAATTTATGAACGTTTCGATAGGGACGATTCAATGTAAAACTATGATCGGTTGGTGATATCTTTTCCTGGAAATATTTCGCATTGGAGATCTGTTCCTTCTCTTGATCAATGAGATTTAATATCATTTCGCGAATTTTTCCCTCGATTACTTTAGATTCCTTTGCGAATATCATTGAGGACATTTCTTGAATATTTCTGGAATGGGCTGCTGTGGTTTTCTCAAGATTCGCCTGTAATTGCTCGGACATGTCGCGGACTTTTTCGCGAAGTGTTTCTGGCAAACGAATCAACATCTCTTCTGTTCTCTGGATATTCATCAGAGCCTCTCGGATCGTACCCGTATAATCCTTGATCTCAGGGAGATTAATAGATATCGGATCGCGGTTGTATTCACTTCTTTGATCACGATTATTATTAAAATCACGTCGTTCACGGTTTTCATCGAGATTCGTCATAATAGAATTCATGTGAGAATTCATAGAATTAGAATTTATTGAATGATCGTTCATCCCCTGGTTCATCCCTTGATTTACCCCTGATTGTATCAGTTTCATTGAATTCTGACGATAAGGATCCTTGAATTGCTCTACCTGTTGATTCAAATACATATTCATATGGGAATTCTCAGAATCGTTTGATCGATTGTGATACATATTCATGTGAGAATTCTCAGAATCGTTTGATCGATTGTGATCGCCAAAGTATTGTCGTTGACCAGAAAAATCTCTCTGGGGAGGTGCTAATTCCCTCTGTGAAAATTCCCGTTGATTCTGAACACTATTCGGAATGTTTGGAAGGTTCTTGGGATTTGAAGGAACAACCAAATCATTCGAGATCGGATCCAATTTCCGAAGACTCATCATTTCTTCATATCGTTTATTTACATCAACATCCTTGGCGCTCTGAAGCATCGCTGGCTGATCAGGACCATTCATCGATCCACTCATTACGCTCAATCCACCAAACGAATTGTCCGAGAGATCCACCGCGTTTGTCGCCGTTGTCATCTGGGATGGTCCAAGGCTATCCACGGGCATCGGGAAATTCATATGATTGTTTGTCGGAACATTCGATAGATCATATCCTGGACGTGATCCAATATTTCCGCCGATAGCTGCTCCAGTTGCTCCAGAAGATGCTTTGGTTTGCGCAGGGATTTGCTGTGGATAATAATCGGGTTGTCCTTGGCTCATCTGATTTTGTGTCATTGGGGGACGGGGGGTGTTTTGTCCAGCATTTCCAGAACCTCCATTGAATTTCGATGTTTCAAAATCGGATATGTATTTAATAAACGCTCTTAAACAGGTACGATTCAGGGTTACTATATGTTCCTCGTGGCTAATATCAGATGGTTTAGGGTTTTGATTATAAGCAGATACCATAATACGCCTCAAAACATTCATATATCCTTCATCGAGAGTACGTCCAGTTCTTTTCTTATAATCCGTTGCGACTAATTGAAACGTATTATACAAATTCTCTTGAACGTAACGTCCATCCATACAAATATGCCGATAGTATTTTAATTTATTTTGACCGAAGCACTTTTTCCAAAAAGTGCGGACAAAAAGGTAAGGAGATGCGTTGCTTCTCCTTATATTTACGTAGTAATAATACGTAGTAGAGATGCGCATTTTCGGCAATAACTTCGTTATTGTTCAAATGCTTACTCTATGATTTCATACGGGTTTGCCGAAAACGAAAAACCCTAATACGTAGTATTATCAGTAAGAGATCAAAATTGTTTCAATTTAAAGACAAGACAACAAGATATTATATTATTCGCAAGAATGGAGGACTTTTTGGAAAGAATCCCTTATTTCAACGACACTGAGACGATCTCTATATATCCTTGTAAGAACAATCAGATGTTCTATAAGAAAAATCTAAAAGAATCGATTACTCAGTTTCAGAAACAGTATTATAACGTAAATAACATTCAACAGAACTTCGATGAATACGATCATGATATCTATAAGAATCCCAAGTGGAAAGGTATGATCGATGAATTGACCGATCGATTCTTTATGTCCAAGAACAAAGAAAATACGCCAACCAATTTCAATGGCTTAAACACGATTGGTAGCAAATCCGATAGTATCGGTGCGAAGCCCAATTCGTTCTCGTATGATCGCAAGATTGAGTTTATGCAAACCTCTTATACCCCTAAGAATCATACTGCGAAGACCCCTACGAATTCCGTTCCGCCGACTCCCACGTCTACGAAATCGAATAAATCTATCGATTTGACGATGGATACGAATCCTCGATCCACATCATCGAGTGATAATGAATTCGGACAAACCGATTCGATTCTGTTGTATCCCGCACCGATTCAGGAGTTTGTTCAATCGAGAAAGTCTAAGAAATCTCACGAGAAAGAACCTGTTGACACTAATCCGTCAATTGTTATCACGAAGCCCCAGCCTAAGCAATTCAAGAAACATCAGAATGAAAAGAATTACAACGACAAGAATCATGCCGACAAATCGTTCGCAAAAAATAATGATCGATATCAAATCGATCTGGACAAGTTCTTCGAATCTCATTCCGCATGGCTACTGGATTCCTTCCGTGATACAATTCGCCGTCAGAAGATGTATCATTACTCCGATATCTATTCATCGATTCTTCATTTCTTGGACCCTATGTTTATGGGACTGGGAAGACAATATCAGATCGAAAAATCGGATGAATGGAAGCAGATTATGACAAAGGCATTATTCCTTCCTAAGAATGACATCGATAGCATTCATAAATTCCTCGAAGCGATTAGCCAGATATATTTGTTCAATGTATTCTATTCTGATTCAAAGGATCATCGATTTGTATTCAATTCAAAGCGATTTGTATCGTTTATCATTCTCAATGATGGGTCTAAATATACATCCATCGAGGTCAGTGATGATTCTCCAGCAAAGGAGAAAGAATCTTATGCGATTATTGTAAATTCTCTTCTTGATTAATACACTTTTGACTGTGTTGTATCTCATATGCTCGACTCTATAATTCATTACGGGTTTGCCGAAAACGGAAAATCCTAATTGAAAGTTAAAACATAAATTCTAATTTGAAAGTTAAAACATAAATTCTAATTTGAAAGTTAAAACATAAATTCTAATTTGAAAGTTAAAACATAAATTCTAATTTGAAAGTTAAACATAAATTCTAATTTGAAAGTTAAAACATAAATTCTAATTTGAA
>VFQS010000879.1_pt1 | contig 29874 bp, 16 predicted proteins | sample 3512361 | NCBI WGS metagenome assembly VFQS01 (sample SAMN10412375, study PRJNA504923) | tailings metagenome | isolation source: Relicate 1 Philex TSF3 active mining | place: Philippines
CCTAGAAATATACCAATAAACCCGTCGAATGTATCTGGAAGATCAAATGCATCAACTCTACCACCTGAACCAGTTGCAAGACAACCATCGGCTACTTCAACAGGTGTTGTTGTTAATGGAGCATCTGTGAATAATCCATTTACTTCCTCGAATATAAATAGGTCTTCTAGCACTTCATCAAATAATTCTTCTAAAACACCATCTGGTGCATCTTCCAATGCACCCTCTAGCCCTCCCTCTAACCAGCCCCCAGCGCCTGTTGCCCCTACCCCTGCCTCATCTGAAACGCCAGCAACGGTCGGCCTTGCAGATTACCGTGCAACTGGTGAGGCACACAAAGCCGCCATGGCTGCGCGTATTGCAGCCCTAAAGGGAGATATTTGCGGTGCAACTATTGATGATCGTGTGAAGCGCCGTCTGGAGCAATTAGAGAGTATGTTATCTAAAGTGCAGGCGCGGATTAAAGATTTCGAGCGTGCGACAGCAGGCGTGAATGGCGAGCGTGCCACAAATAAAGAAGGCGCCCTCAAAGAAATCGACGGATTCACGGTCAAACTCGAGCAGGAGCAGGCGATAGCGCTCAAAGAAGCCGAGGCGCTTCTCGCGGGAAAGTATCTCAACATCTTCGGAGATCTTTACTATACCAGCCTGGAAACTCCCATTGAAGACTCCATTGGTGTTACGGGGGCACAGTCGTGGAATCACCTCGGCTTGCAGTCGCTCAACCAGTTTATCATTAACTACAACATCAATACCCGCCTTGGAGACGACCTGGCGCTCACCCTGGAGGTTTTCCTGCGACATTTTTCGGGCAATAAAAAGGCTGTGCCGGCGGCGGCGGCGGCGAATGCAGCGGCTCCCGCAAATACACCTGCGGCACCCCAGTGTTCCCTCGATGACCTCCGCTACCTCCTGCCGCCCCTCCGCTACCGCATGCTCACGCTCCGTTCTCAGGCCCGCCTATTCACCCTAAATGCAGGTGTTGGGGCCCATGTGCTGACACCCAACGCGCACCACTACTTGGCGGTTGCCGAGCGGATTTCGCGGTTCATTCAGGAGAAAACCACACAGTGCAACACAACATGGGAGGCGCTGGCAGCGAAGCACAAACAGGTTGTTAAGGCGCCTGAGCCGCCTACGCCGCTTGTCGACGCAGATATGATGGCAAAAATCAATGAGATACACGCGATGCTGAAGGCGATTGAGGCGGATAAGGCGGCTGCTGCTCCAGTGGCTACGCAACCAAGTGAAGCCGATCTGGTCCGCGAATATTTGATGACGCGCTTCCTCGAATATGAAATGCTTCGCGAGGATGTCCGTGCGTGGCTCAATAAGAAACTTCTGAAGGCTCAAATGGCGGCTCGGTTTGATGCGCTGAAGGAGCGGCTGGGGGAGCAGGATGAGGCTGGGCGTGCTGTTATGCGGGAGATTGAAGGGAAACTTGAGAAGTTGCTTGAGCAGACTCCTACAAGTGTAGAACTGGGTGATAGATTAGGCGCACTTCGCGTTTATATTGGCAATATGATAGGACAGTTAAATTCTGAAATTAAAGGTGAAATACGCGATGGTATAAATGTAACATTATTTGATGTAGAGCGTATGTTAAATTTACAAAACGAGCGTGCAAAAAAAATTGCTGCAGATACACATGACTTGATAACCCGTTCTGCTGTTTCTACTGCTGCAGGTTTAGAGGGAATCTCTGCAGCAATCGATGATATTCATCGTAATTTGGAGGCTCTTAATGCACAGCGTGAAGCAAACCAGGCGCATATTGCTGATTTGGCTCGGCAATTAGAGGAGGCTGAGGCTGGGAGTGCTAGACTAGCTGCTCAAAATGCACAATTAACTTATACAAGTCGGCAATTACAAGCTTTCCTAACTGATGCTACACAGAGAGTAGCGGATCTGGGTGCTGAAGTAGGCCGTCTTCGGGCCGAGCTTGAGCGCCTAAATGGGGTGGCAGGAGAACTTGATGCAGTAAGACAACAACTCGACGCTGAAACTGCTGAAAAGAATGGCGCAAATGCCCGTGCTAATCAATTAGAGGAAGAGGTTAATCGCCTAAGAGGAGAATTAGCCGAGTGTCGCAGTGGACGTGCAGCCGCTGAAAACACTGCTACCGAGCGTGAAACGGCTTGCCAGGGGCTGCGGGATCGTATAGCAACATTAGAAGGACAATTAGAGGGGGTGCGGACAGAACTGACAGCTAGTCAGGCACGTGTTAGAGACCTTGAGGGTCAAATGGCTGCACTCAGGGAGCAACATGCTGCTGCACTTGCTGAACTTGAGGCCAGACTTCAAGGCACAATTGCCGAACTGAATGAACGACTCGCTGCACAAAGAGCCACTGCTGCAACTGCTGAACAAGGACAATCTGCTGAAATTAATAGACTTACAGAAGCCCTGACTCGTGCCCAAGATGACTTAAGAGCCCTTCAAAGACAACTCGCTGCTAATGCAGACGAACTGACCACCGCTAATGCCAGAATAGCAACTTTAGAAGGAGACCTTGCTACCGCAAATGCCGAAAAAGCCGCATTGCAGGCTCGAATTGCGGAACTTGGAGATGCTCAAGGGCGCGCAACTGATGCCGATGCTGCTGCGGCTGCGGCTACGACTCGTGCAGATGAGGCTGAAGCCGCTGCAAGAGAGGCTGACGCCCGCGCGGCCGCTGCTGCTGAGAGTAAAACTGCGTCAAACTCTCAAAGAGACGCGGCACGCGAGGCTGCTGAGGCGGCGCGTAGAGAGGCTGAGGTGGCGCGCGCTGCACAGGCTGACGCTGCAGAACAACTGCGTGCTGCCCAGGCCGAATTGACGACTCTTAGTGAGCGCCAAACGACTGCAGAAACTGAAAATCGAAGATTAGGTGAGCGTATTGCTGCTCTTGAGGATGAAAAGGCAAAATTAGCACGTGACAAAGAAACTATAGAGCGCCAATTAAAATTGGCATCTGATGAACGTAATGCTGCTCGCACAGGTCAAGAGGAATTGGCCAGTCTTCGTGCTCGTCAAGCCGAAATAACTAGACGGGCCACTGAAATTGACGCTAGATATGAAGAAACAATGAGATTGCGCAGAATTATTCAAAAACTTGTAGATGATATAACAGCCGCCGCATCTTCTATAAAATCAACACCCGATTGCGGTATATTAAATACCGAGGTTGAGAACATATTTAAAAACTATCGTAATGCACGCGGACTAAGTGAATTTACGCCAACATCAACAATTAAACATGATATTTCTACAATTAGTGATGAAGATATGTATTTGTTGACCATAGAAATAAATAAAAATAAAAATATATTAGGTGGTGCCCCTAATCAATATATATACAGCACATTTACTGCATCCGAAATAGGATCCATAAATTTGTTTAAAATATTGTATGAAACAGAAGCACTTGGTGCGCGCCCAGATGGTTCATTTTCAGTCAAAGATAATAATGAAAAATTATATAATATGATTATAAATATATTATTAACAGTCGCATTTAGGGCACGCGCTGTATATCAACATTATACTTCACGAGTTCACTATGAACGGCAGTTTGGAAAAACAATGGCAATGGAATATGCTTCAAAAACTCTTGCAGATAATAGGTTAATTCCAAGGACTGATTATAAAATTGGTCATATGACATTCAAATACGAATAATCCCCGCCATCATTAATGTCAACCCCCGCATCAACTCCCGAACTCACCTTCGGCCTCAAAGCCAAGTATAGTTTCTACTCCACCCTCGTATTCTTCCTCATCGCCAACCCGCTCACCTACAGATTTACGCAGTCTATTCTGACACCGTTTACGATCGTAAAAGATCGTGAAGGGAATCCTACATCGGCCGGCTTTTTCATCCACGCGGTCCTCTTTTTCTTTACAATCCTTGCACTTATGATGTTTCCGAAGGATTGATGGCGGCTTTCGTGCAAAGTCTCCCCTCGAACCGCCTCCATTTCTCCATCCACTCCGCCGAAAACCGCACATCGTCGAGAATCCTCAGACTCACGCCAATGTGTGCCAGCGTCGACGCATCGGCCTCCGAGTAGCCTTCCGACAAGGCCTCCGTTCGCAGACCACATGCAAACCAGCGGTCGGCCGGCGACCAGCGTGGGTCCCAGCCTCCCGGCGGCGTCCATGGTTTCATGGCAGATTCCGCGGGATTCCACATTACTTGTTGTTGGGGCTGTTGGCTTGTCATTTAGGAGTGTGTGGGTGGACTTATTTAGTAAGTGTGCTGGCGGGCTTAGGCGGTGACCCAGTGCCAATTTTCGCCGGCGGCCATGCTACTGCGCCGCACATCCTAAACGCTTTTGTCCAATTCTACCAGAATAACAATGAAGTTCGCCATGCCTGATATCGGTGGTCTCGCCGACCTCGCCAGCAAGAACCTCAAGACCGTTGCAATCGTCGCCGTCATCGGTCTCCTCGTCTGGTATCTCGCCACGCGCAAGACCGTCCAGGGGTTCATCTCGGGTGGCTCGACCAACGGCACCTTCACCCTCGTCTACGCCGACTGGTGCCCCCATTGCAAAGCAATAGCACCGCAGGTGAAGGCGGCGGAGGGCACAATGGATGTCGGTGGTAAGAAGTTCCTCATCCAGGCCATTGAGTCGAAGGAGGAGGATCGTATTAAGTCCCTCGGCACGGAGGTGAAGGGGTTCCCCACGATGCTCTTCAAGGGTGCCGACGGGGCCGTCGAGGAGGTCAACATCGAGCGCACCATGGACGCCATTAAGCAGTTCCTTGCGGGTAAGTGAGCCAAGCATCGCTAAATGCTCATCCTGCGGCCTTCCCGCCGGCGCACCTGCACGCGGCCCGCCTTGAAATCTCGCAGGAATTTCAGCGCAGCCACCCGGCCAGCCGCCCTCATGGTCCCCCGTTGTTCGTCACTTAGGGAGAAGTCGGTGGTTCCGATCCCCTTCACATCGATTTCGATAATAGAATCGCGAAACAGTTCCACCAGCGGACTGCTTCGGTATTCAAAGGCAATTGCCAGGCAGGTCTTCAAATATCCTGTGAATCCACGGGGGCACGGTGTGGCCACAGTCGCTCCGTTCCGTGTCGTAATACCTAGTGTGCGGGCCCGTTCATCGGCAGTTAGGGAATGTATGGGAAATGCGTTGAAGACTGCCCCGTCGACGAGAAATTCGCCCGACGGCCCGATGACTGGATCATACACGACGGGAATTGTCATGGATGCGCGGAGGGCCGTGAGGACGGGAAAGTCGGGTGTCGTGGCCGCACTGAAGCAGCGGAGGGAGCCGGCGTCGAGGTCGGCGGCCCATATACGGAGGGCGGCTGGGGCGGCGGCTTCGGCCCCGCCTGCCAATTCCCTAAATGTAATCTCCTCAGAGAGCCCCTTGACATGTGCCAGTGCCCGCACAAACCGCCCCAGGGTTTCCCCTGAATCGAGTCCATATGCCCCTTCAAGCAGTCGCAGCGGGCTCTCCTCCGTAATCTGCTTCAGGATTCCGAAGTCGAACCTCTCACATATTTGGCGCATCTCAGCGAGCGTGTAACCGAACGCCAGGGCCGTCGCAATGAGCGCCCCACCCGATACGCCGGCCCATGTGCGGACTGCGCGCAACGTGCCCGCGCGTTCCAGCACCTCCAGCGCGCCCACATAACTCAGCACACGAATCCCGCCAGATGCGAATAATATGATTTCAGGGAGCGGAAAGCCCCGATGGTTGGCGGCAAGCATAACTCCTTTATACGGTCATTAGCCGCGGTATTTATATTCGCACATTTCCTTGGGCGAATATAAGATTATGTCAGGGTTTGCCAGCGGTCGTGCGGCGGGCTCCAATGAAGTCATAGAAATTCCGATGCTGGCCGTCGACGACCTCTATAAGAAACGCGAGGGGCGCGACAAGGCCCGGCTGAAGGCCTACAATCAGATGCTCGAAATTATTTACCACCGCGTGCGGGTCACATCGCAAATGCCGACGGGCCAGTCGTATTTGCTGTATAATATCCCCACATTTGTGCTGGGGCTCCCGCGTATTGACCTGGAGGATTGTGTGGTATATTTGGTGTATCAGTTAAGGTCGTCAGGGTTCGAAGTGAAGTATACCTACCCGAATTTACTGTATATTAGTTGGAAACACCACGAAAAGGACTACTTGGTGAACAACAGTCCTATTCTGCAGGCCATGCTTGCGACGAAGGCGGTGGCCGATGAGCGGGCGGCGGCGGAGGCGAAGAAGGCTGCGCCTGCCGGCGGCGCCGGCGCCAAGCCAAAGAAATCCGTGCGATTCGACGCGGCCCCCACGGCAGCCACCGCGGCCGGTCGCGCACAACCTGCGTCCGCCCTCGGTCCTGGTCGTGCCCCCAAACGGTCCGTTGATGATTACACGCCGCCCCCGTCCTTCTACAATTCCGTGGAGCGCCCTACGAGCCAGGCGAGTGGGGCCATATCGGCCCTCTGGGGGCCCGGCCCTGGCCGTTAGGGATTCTTCCACAACTCTTTAAAACGGGTCGCCACGACCGCCCCGACTCGGCGCGCCCCCACGCGGATTTCGGCGAGGGCGGCTGCAGGTGCGTCGAGGACTGCGCGGAGATTGCCCGCGTAGGCCGAGAGCCAGGCCTCGGCGATTCGCGCGCTAACTCCTGGGCATTGGCACAGCACATTTAGGGAGTGTGTGCGCGGGTCGGCGTTATTTTCCTTCTTCACCACATGAATTCCGTAGGTGGCAGCCTGGACGCGGCTGCCCTCGCCGGCCAAGTCGCCGGCCAACCACATCTCTAACAGCATTTCGACAAGTTCGGCGGTCTCCTGGACATTTTTCACGCGGAACACGGGGATTCCGTAGATGAACTCGTTGCGCGCGATGAGTTTCTGGAGTGCACGAGCACCGATAGTGGAGCGCGACAGGTCTCCTTCGATGACATAGGCGACTTTGGCCTGGCGTTCCTGGGCGTAGGCCAGCATGCGCGCCTTTTGCTCTCGGTAGCGGGAGTCTTTTAGGGATGCCTCGAAGTCGGCGACGGTCTTCCGCTCCAGGAGAATGCCGGCGGGAGCCACATGGTCGCCGCTGCAGCCAATCCACACATCTGCGACGGGGAGGGCGGCGGTCACGAAAGGGGGTCGCATATATTCTTTTAGGGAGTGCTCGCGCATATCAAGACGAATAGTGGGCAGGGGTGGGCGTTCAAATGGAAGTGATGTGGGCTCTTCTGCGGTTTCTTTAGGGGGATCATTTAGAAGTGGTAGGTGTTTGGCAGCGGTGAGCGAAGCGGGACCTTTGGTAGCGGCGGTGCCAGCGGCCGCAGCGTCCACTTCGGCGGCCATACGAGCAGCCCATGACTCCATACTTTCCTAAATGCATTCTTTAGGGGCATACTTTACGCCGGCGGCGGCGGCTCCCAAAGAAAGTCTTTTGGGATGGCAAAGTTCCTGCCTCTAAAGTATTCTTTACTGGCCGGTGCCGGCGGCGCCGCCTGCCGATACTTTAGCAACTTTATAAAGTATGTTGCTGCTAAAGTATTTCTAAAGAGCGATGCCTAGCGTTTATTTGCAAATGAAAGATTCTTTCTAATCAGCCAATAGCGCGGCCATAATTTAGAGAGTTGAAAGTCCAGCCAGCGATGTTTATGTGTCGCATTTGCAAGTTCTTCATGCAATTCTTTGTGCTCCTGTGAACCAGGTGTTGCATGTTTAATGGCCTCTTCAAAAATTTTAATACGCCGTGTAAGTAAAACATACGGGTTTTCAATTTGTTTGTATTTTTCAATAAATGCCTGGTCTTCTTTAATGCGGTTTACATTTAGATCTGATATAGGCCACACATTTGTATTATATCGATTTGTATTATGCGGATTATTATTTTCAGGGTCCAGTCTGTAATTGCCGCGACTGTTTTTGCGAGTAGCCTTCTTGCTGCCACCACGGTGTGTGCCCTGGTGCTCGCGATAAAGGGCATCAATTTCGGGGTCGTTATACTCCATGTGGCCTGCCAGGAAAGCGTTTACATTGGCATTGGAAACCGCATTATAATTGTAGCGGCGGCTAATGGCGGCCCGCATGCGATTTCGTATGGTGGCCTGTGGTGCCCGTGCAGTCGCCCTAACTGCATTTAGGTAGTTGCGGGCGGCCGCCATGGTCGCATTCAAAGCGCGATTCTTCGCCTCGGGATCGGAGTTCGGCACGGCATTTGCACGCGCGCGGGCATTATTGTAGCGCCTGCGGGCGTTAAATAATGCGCGTTTTGTGGTATTGTTTATGCGGGGCATATGGGCGCGGCTATTCTAGTGAATGGCCGCTATTATTTACGGTGGCGTGTCCTTTTTCGGGCTGCTGTAAATGCCCGCCGTTTCATGCGTGTTGCCCGTGGCCGGCGTTTCGTAGTGCGCCGAATATTACCCTTAGGGAGTGCGGAAGGAGCAAGGCACATGGCATTGTCCATCGGCTGGAACACATTGTTCGCCGAGCCGCCTACGCTTGTGCCGCCTCCACCGCCGCCGCGTGCGGCAGGATAAGGAAGAGGGTGGGTCGCAAAATATTCATTGAACCGTGTTGCGTAGGCCGCCACAGCATCCTGTTCAGGCTTTTCAATGGACTCCTGTATGGCAGGATGCGCAAATGCCGTGCGAATTTCCTGTGGCCACAGGACGCCTTCACACCCGCCCTCAAAACAAGTAAATTGGTTATGATCCCCTGCGCGCCCAATGTGGGCAATTACAGTGCGCTTATTTATTGGACTGTGGTCTAGTATATCCCCAGCACTATTTTTGTGTCTAAATGTAATTACAGGTAGATCTTCATTAGCAGATATTACATTTTCACCTGGCCCATCACTCACAGTGGGTGCCTCGACCGCACCAGGAGGAGGCTCAACAACACCTGCCGGTGCCGCCGCAGCGGCAGGTGGCGGGGCATCATCTGGAAATTTCTCCGTGGGTATAGTAAACTTTCGAGTGCGCAGTGTATTGCTTATAATTTGCGAGTCGTAACCAGGAAGCCACGCAGCCTCCACCAGTCTATTCATCGCAGTCGTCTTCAGTATTTTACCTGCTTGGGGCTTCAACGCCAACGCAACTTCACGCAGTTTATGGAGGCGCATAATTTTTTCGTCAATCCCCCCGCCACCTTCGGCACGACAATCATATGAAAATGGATCAGGCTCATTATCAAAATCAAATGGGTTGGCAGCATCATATATCATTACTGGCGGAGCGGGTCCGTCATGGCGGCTTAATTGATAATGGCTGTGGCCTCGGCAAATACGACCACAAAGTGTGCACCAACTGATTTTCCCTTCACTGTTTTTATATTTATTATATAACTCCTTGTGCATATAACGCCCTGTTGAACAATCGTGCATCATATAATTGCACGCCGCGCCGCGTTCAACATATTCCAAACACACAGGGCACATAGAAGTATTACGAAGAGATGCATGGCCACCAGCGGGATCAAATATTGCGTCCATTTTATACATGTCGCCGCGTGTAAAGCCGGTCCATTTAGGGCCGTTTAAATATGATTTTATGTCAGCGTGTGCATTCTTTATTGCTCCTGGCGTAATTTTTGCCCCTAAATCAAGAAGATATTCAACAGTAATCAATGTATTCATCCGTGCAGCAATATCTAAAGGTGTTATCTTACGATGAGCAATATTAATATCTGCATTATTATCAAACAGCAGTTTAATCATTTTTTTATGTTTAATCACATCTTTTATATATGTTTTAAAGTCTTCAGAACCATATGGAAGATTTGCATCCCTAATTCCATTCATTGCCAATCTAATCAATGGCGTTTCGCCATTTGCACTCCCATTTACATCTGCCCCGCGTTCAATTAAAAAAGTGGCAACCTTAAATGAATATGATGCGACTGCAAGCGTTAATGGTGTATCTCTGTCTTCATATCCAGGTAAAATATTAATATCACGAGTGTGTCCTTCGGCGCGCGCATAGAAATATTCAACGGTATTTTTAGCATCGTATGTAATGGCCTGATGTAATGGAGTATTTTCATTTTCATCTTTTACATTTATATCTGCACCATTATCAACAAGCAGTTTAACAATATTTAGATTATCATTTACCGCCGCCAAATGAAGCGGTGTTTGATGAACAAACGCATCGTCATCGTCATTATTATTGCCTCTATACATCGCATTTATAGTTGCACCATTTCTAATAAGAAACTCTGCAACAGCCAAATTACCATCCTCCGCGGCAATATGCAATGCTGTATCATATGGTTCTTCAGTCATTGTTTCATTTACAAGTGCGCGCTTACTATCATCATTTCCAGCCTCCGCAAGAAGTCTAGTTAATTCTTCTATATTGCCACTTCGAGCGGCATATGTGAATTCTGTATCTCCGTCGAGACGTTCCGCCATATATTCTAACTATTTGCACTCAAAATAATTAGTATATATTTTACATGCTAGCTGCGCTCTAATACCACTGCGCCTTCGGCTCTGTCGGGGAAAACATACATTCACTTGCGTGCAACTTTTCGCTTGTATACTGCCGTTCGTCTACGCAGCAGCCCCCGTGGCCGCCGTTTCGTAGTGCGGTGCATTCGGCCAGCACGCATTGGCTTACGCGGACCCACACACTGGGCATATTTCATTGGTTTGAAAACATCCTCGGTCGGCTGTAGTTCATCGCCGCCACCACCGGCGGCAGCGGCAGCCCCTCTATAAGGAAGCGGATGAGTCGCAAAATATCTATTAAAACGTTCCGTATAACCGACAAGTGCATGCCGCTCGTCGTCAGTAATTGAATCACGAATCGAAGGATGTGCAAACGCCGCCGCAATTTCCTGCGGCCACAGCAAACCGTCGCACTCGAAACAGTGAAAACCAGTTGCATCCCCCTGGCGCCTTATGTGAATTATAACGCTGTTTTTATTGATAGCACTGTGTGTTATTACTTCACTCGCACGGTTTGCATGCCTAAATGTAATCACAGGCAGGTCGTCCTCCGCCGTCATGGCGTTTTCACCAGGCCCGTCGCTCACAAGCGGTTCTTCGCGTATACCAGGCGGCGGCTCAACTACTTCGACTGGTGTATTTGCCTCGCTGTTTGCGGCCTCCTGAGCAGCCCGTTCAGGAAACACATTTAGAGGAATGTTGAACTCCCGTCGCGCCAATATGCGTTCTACAATTCGTGGTCTGGGCATAGGATTCCACATTTCCTCCACAAGTTCGTCGAGCGCATCATCCCGTGTTTTTTCACCAATCTCTAATTGCAAATTTCTGGCAACCTCCCGCAGTGTGCGGAATCGCATGATTTTTTCCTCAACGCCCCCGCCACCATCTATGCGACAATCCTCCGCATATACATTCATTGTAGGAAGTAGAGGAGGAACTGGGGCGTCAAACGGCGCCAACTTATAGTGCCCATGGCCCTTGCAAATTCGCCCGCACACTGTGCACCAATTGATTGTTCCATCAGGATTTTTATATTTATTATATAAATCGTAATGATAATAATCATTTTCCTTAAAACAGTTGTGTGTCATATAGTTACACCCCACTTCGCGCCTATACTCCATCAGACACACTGGGCATATTGATATATTTTGCATAGCCATGGGCCCTGCTGCTGGATCGAATATGGTGTCGAGTTTCTGTAAATCTCCGCGCGTAAATCCAGCCCAGGGTTTAGATGCCAAATACTTCTTTACGCGTGGCCCTGCATTTTCTCTAATACGGTCATTTACAGCCGCGCCGTGGCGAATTAAATATTTTACAATATCAATATAGTCTTTCTTTGCTGCTATATATAGAGGTATTTGGTCATTTTCACCACGATTGACATCAGCGCCCGCATTTACAAGCGCTTGTATAATATGCATATTGTTTTTATAGACCGCTAAACATAATACAGTATGTGTGCCTATATATATTATATTAACATCTGCGCCTGCAGTTATAAGTTCTGTTGCAATAGAATCATATCCCTCTAAAATCGCGTTATATAAAGTGGTTGCTCCACTGTTGTTTCTTTCATTTATATCTGCACCTGCATCTAAAAGAATAGGAATTATGCTCGATATATTAACAGATTTTATATGAAACAACGGTGTTTCCCCGTCGTAATTTTTGGCATTCACATTTGCACCCGCAGAAAGAATCATTGTTATAAATTCTATATTACTCGTATATGTTGCATAATGTAAAGCAGTGTCACCCGATATATCCATAATATTGACATCTGTGAGAGGTATAAGATACTTGATAATCTCAGTGAGTTTATCTTCAGCACTCGCTCCGTCGGTGTCGGCATATTCATAAAATGACAGCGCGACAACTAAGGGTGTAGACAGGCTGGCGTCGACCATATCGACATCTACCCCAGAATTTACTAAAAATTTAAGCATTGGTAAATTATAACCCGTGACACATTCATGTAACAATGTTGTATCCATACCATCGGAACTATCAATTTGATATATATTTGCACCATGGGCTACTAATAGTGTTGCAAAACGAATTAACTGTTCATCCGTCAATTTCATAATATTTTCGCAAAGTGTGTGCAATGGAGTGACATTTTTACCATTCACCATATTTGGATCTGCGTCATTATCAAGTAAATATACAATAACATCCTCATGTGCATGTTCTATTGCAGCAATTAAAGGGGTTGTAACATAATTGTCGCTCTTTTTTTCTTTAACAGGTGTATTTATGACCCAATGGTCTTCGGCAATAATATTCCTCATTGCTGGAAAATCCTTCTCTATAACCGCCCTGATAAACTTTTCAGGATTTGTATCCCCCCCTATTTGACGACGCTTTGTGCGTTTTCGTTTAGTGCGTGAAAATACATCATTCATGCTATATAGGTGTATCTACCATTATATAGTATAATAATTCTTTAAAAAATGTGCACGCATGCCGTAAACTAAACTGTATGTTATTTTCACATAATTTAATACCACTGCGCCTTCGGCTCGGTGGGCGCAAACATGCGCTCCAGCCCAGGTGTCCAGGCTGTGTAATCTGCACGATTAGGGCGTGTCGTCTGGCGCGGCTCGAAGAACGGGTCGATGGCCGCTGCATACTTGGCAACCCCCTGGGGGACCGCAATGGCATCCGTGCCATCACCCGATTCCCGCTTGGGCTGTTCGGCCTCATCTTCATACACGATTTTAGGATCCAGGTCCTCCGTTTCAAACACCTCATACACACCGTCGTCACGCTTCACATACGACGCTCGCTTCCCCTTGGCCGTATAGAGTTTGTCCAGGAGCAACTGCACATCATCCGGATCGTATGTGCCGAGACCCGTCGACTTGACCGGCTCAAATGTCTGGAGAATCTTCCGCTCCTCGGCCTCTACACTGTCGAGGTCAGGTGGGACCATCGCCGCACCGCTCACACTCGCAAAATCCTTCCCACCCGATGGGTGGGTCGAATTAGGCCCGCTGACGCTGGCGAAATCAGAATCCTTGAAGCCCTCTGTGGTCTGCCCAGAGCCACTGGACGCGGTTGACCCGGCCCCCTGCAACGCCTTCCACTTAGACTGCTGCGTCTGCTGCACGACCGAATTGGGCGGCAAGTTGTTCGACCACTCAAACTGCTTGTCGAACACCCGCTGGTTCTTAATTGCCCGTGAAGCCGCGTCGCTGCTCCGCTCGCCCGTATTGGCCGCCACCGTATCCATCTCGGTTTCATCCGGATTGAGGTCCGAAAGGAGCATATGGGAACTGCTCGGGTCGTCGTAGTCATACAGACTCATTATGCCGGTCGTCGCATACGGCAACTGATTCATCTTCATGGGCACCTCAACCTCCTGCGGCTTGTCAATTAGAGAACCGGTGAGAGAGTCGCGGTAGGTGGTGATGGTGTCACTGCCCGACCCCTCAGCGGCCCCAATCTCAATCGTCGTGGCCTCTGTGCGGGGCACCGCTGTCGCCTCAGACTGTGCAGTTAGGTTGGTTGAGCGGACGGCCGCGGCCCCGTCCTCGAAACTCTCCCGCATATACTGCTTGCCGCCGAGGTAGAGCGACAGCATACCAACTATCACCAATACTAGCACAACGGGACCCGCGTTCATTCCTGCGAACCATGTATATGCCGCGACTCCGATCGCGATTACTAAAAATAGATTAAGTGCGTCCATGCCTATGCTACTGTTATTCGAGAAAACCCCAGGCCGCGCCTGGCGCTTCTGCTGCCAACTAAAAACACCCACCCTAATAGTATGCCTCGTGCCCGTATAACCCGCCGCCGCGTTCGTAAAATTCCCAAGAAAGCGGCCACCCCGTCGCGCTCAGCGGCCCCAGCCCTACATGTCCGGAATGAGGCGGATGTGAAGAAGGCGCTTGATATTCTCAAAAACCACCCGCTCACCGTGGTGCTCGTCTTCGCCAACTGGTGCCCCCATTGCCATTCATATATGCCGACGTGGAAGAAACTCGAGAAGACCCCGAACCGGTCCGCCCCAATGATTGCGGTCGAGCAGGCAAACGCCGAGCCCATCCTAAATGCGATGGGTGCGAATGTTGAGGGCTACCCGACCGTCTTCGCCGCGACGAAGAATGGCAGCAACGGTCCGACCCCAAATGTCGGAGAGCCGATTGCAAACCCCCGTGAAGAGGATACCATGAAGAATCTCCTTGTGAACGGCGCACCTTCCCTCGGCAACCAACCCATTCCTAATGGCAATATGGGGAAAGCCAGTGCGACCGAGTCCGCCACTAAGGTTCCTTCTAGAATAACGACAATGTCGATGGAAAATTCTGCAAACGCTGCCACAGCCACAGCAACCCCTCCAGCAATATCAAATGAACCCACTACGCTTCCCACAACGCTCCCTACAGTCTCCAACTCAATCAAGGCGGCCAACACAATTAGTGCACGGTCCCGCACAATGGCCGACCGCATGCTGAACAGCGGCTTCGCCATGCCTACCAGCCAGGTGCCCGCAGACGTGGACCTCGCCACACCTCCCCCAAAGGAGTCCAAGCGCGCCTCCACAACAGTCGGCGGTAATCCGGCTGCCGCGGCCACAAGCACACTCTTCGATGCCCTCAGCACCTACTCGGCCGGCTCGGCAATTTCCAAAGCAGCCTCCATTGCAGGTCTTTTAGGGACATATCATCTTGTTTCACGACCTGGCCGCAAAACAAAGCGCAGCCGCAGCCGCAGCCGCCGCTAAGCCGCCCGCCCACCCGCAAATACTCCACGCATTTCCTAAATGAAATGCGTGGAATATTCCATTCATCTGCGCGTAAACCCGCCCCAAAATTGACCGCCCGCCTTAGGCCCATCCAATACTCACACCTAAGTGTCATAAGCCAATGTCCCAGTCAAGCCAACTCACTTATCAAATCCTCGATATTCTCACGCGCGACGAAGCAGTCGTCGCGGAAACACCAGAGGTCCGCGAAGTCGCCTACGAATCAGGTGGCGAGTCCGATGGCTCTGCCGGCGCGAGCCGCAGAAAACAACGCCCAGCCGCTGCCGCTCCCGCTAAAGAAATGGTGATTCATCTGTTCGGCAAAACTGCCGCTGGTCAGACCGTCCGCACGGATATCAAGGGATTCCGCCCATTCTTCTACATCCGCCTCCCTTCCAAGGCGACGCGTGGTCAGGCGTTCCAGTCCATCCGCACCTACTTGGCCTCCAACCGAATTGACAGCGCCACTTACGACCTCGACTACGAGGAAAAGCAACTCTTCTTCGGCTATCACCGAGGTGCCAAGTTCCCATTCGCCCGCATCAGTGTTGGCAGCATTGCCGCCTTCCGTGCAATCAAGAACTGCTTCCTAAATGGCGAAACATCGCGCCCCGCCCTCCGCGCCGGCAAGCGCCTCGCGGCCCCCTTCACGGCTCCCCCAGAAGTCTACGAGGCCAATCTCGACCCCATGCTCCGCTTCTTCCACCTCCGCAACATTGACCCGTGCGGCTGGATCACAATTAAGGGCGTGGACATCGCCCCCACCGACCGCGAGATCCATGTGGAATGCGACTGGGAAGACTGCGAGCCCGTGGCCGGCGCCGTCGCCCCATTCCTCATCGCCAGTTGGGATATTGAGTGCTACTCGGCGACCGGCGATTTCCCGCTGGCCAACAAGGGATACGCGTCCGTCGCCAAGGAACTCTACACCAAAGCGAACGACCCTGACCACGCCGCCGCACTTCTCCTAAATGCATTCTATCCGGGCTCCGTGGAGTGCACGGCGGCTATTCGGCCAATTCACACGCGTGGCCAGCGACCTGCGAAAGAGCAATTAGAGAAGTGGCTGGGAACTGCCGCCCTGCGCGATGGGCTGGCGCGGCTTCGCAGTGGGGGCGAGAAGGAAACGGTGATTCGCGCGGCTGCCACTGCTCTGGATGCGGTCCTAGGTCGTGCCGGCCGTGCCCCCGTGGCCGGCGATCCAGTGATTCAAATCGGCACCGTGTTGGCGGTGGCGGGGCAACCGGCACGCACAGAGCGCCATATCTTTGTGTGGCCTTCGTGTGCACCTGTCGAGGGTGCAGTGGTCCACGAATGTCCGACGGAGGCTGACATGATTCGGGCGTGGGCGGCGTGGATCGGCGAGCGCGACCCAGACATCCTAATTGGCTACAACGTCTTTGGTTTTGACGAAAAATATTTCTGGGACCGTGCGACGGAACTCGCCATCGACGACTGTGAGGAGATTCAGGCGCTGGGCCGGCTGCGCGAGGACGGTGGACAGGTGAAGTTGGAGGAGAAATTCCTGTCGTCGTCGGCGCTCGGCGACAACATCATGCATATGTGGGTGACCCAGGGGCGTCTCCAGGTGGACATGTTCCATTATGTGAAGCGGACGGTGCCGACTCTGCCGTCCTATAAGTTGGATGAGGTGACCAAGAATTTCATGTCAGGGGCCCTAGTGCGGGCTACACGCGACGGCGATGCATTGCAGTTAGAGGTGAAGGGTGCATGGGCGGATGCGCGGCCAGGGCGTTATGTGTGCTTGCTGGACGAAACGGGGGAGTCCCTGACGGAGAAGTTGCCAGTGCTGGAGAGTTCGAAGGGGTGCGTGCGGGTGGCGTGGACGGATCGCGGGGATGAGGCGGAGCCGTGGTTGGAGGCGACCCAGTGGGTCATTGTGAAGGACGATGTGTCGCCGGCGGAACTATTCAGGCTTCACGGAGGGTCGGCGGCGGACCGTGCGCGGATTGCCGCATACTGCGTGCAGGATTGCGATCTGGTGCTGGATCTCTATTACAAACTGGAGGTGTTCAACACTGCGATGTCGATGGCGAATGTATGCACGGTTCCTGTGGGCTATATTATGACGCGTGGACAGGGCATTAAGATTGAGTCGTTGATGTTCAAGGAGGCGTATAAGCGTGGCAAGGCGGTGCTAGTGTTGCCGGCGCCGGCAAATAGAGGAGGAGCTGCAGCCGCAGGGGCGCCAGCCGAAGAGCAAGACAGTTATGAGGGTGCGATTGTGTTGAAGCCGACGATTGGTCTGCTCGGATCACCGGTGGGTGTGGCGGATTTCGCGTCCCTATATCCGTCGACCATTGTGAGTGAAAACATTAGCCACGATACGCTGCTCTGGGTGAAGGACTTCGACCATGATGGGCGGCTCATTAAGGTGGCCTGGCAGTCGGACCTAGCACTAGATTTGCCTGCCGAGATTCCATTTACAGATATTGAGTTTGATCTGCTGAAGGCGGACCCCGAGGATACGCGCAAGGATCCGCGGAAAATCGCGGTGGGGAAGCGTGTGTGTCGTTATGCACAGGACGACAAGGGGCTGTTGCCGATTATCATCGAGGGCCTGCTCGCGGCCCGTAAGGCGACCCGTGCGCTGATTCCGAAGACGACGGACCCGTTGAAGATTGCCCTCTTGGATGCCCAGCAGAACGCCTATAAAATCACGGCGAACTCACTATATGGTCAGCTGGGCTCGGGCACCTTCAAACTACGCCTGCAGCACTTGGCCGCGTCGGTGACGGGCTATGGGCGCAAGCAGATTATGTTCGCCAAGGCGGTCATCGAGCGGTTTTATGGCGCTGCGGCCAGCAACGGACGCACGGCCGCTAAATGTGAGGCGAAGACGGTGTATGGTGATTCAGTTGTAGGAAATACTGCACTGTTTATGCGGCGGGCGGGCGGAGTTCCATTTACGGTGCGCATGGATGAACTGTTTGCCGCAGATGATAGGCGCTGGACGGTCCATCACGATACGAAGGAAGCAATTGATTTGGGTGCGGACGGTCTGGAGGTGTGGACCGAGCGCGGATTCACGCCCGTGCGGCGTCTTATCAGACACCGTCTGGCGCCTCATAAGAAACTCTATCGGATCCTGACGCACACTGGTGTGGTGGACGCCACGGAAGACCACAGTCTCGTTCGCCCTGATGGGTCCGAGTGCCGGCCGGCAGATGTGGCGGTGGGGGCGCGGCTATTGCATAATAATGAACAACACACTAACCTAGGGACAGTTGATACTACAATTAGCGCGGATGAGGCATGGGTCATGGGCTTCTTCTTGGCAGACGGTTCGGCTGATGTGTATAACTGCCCATCTGGAGTGAAGGCGTCGTGGGCAATTAACAAATCAAATATGGCGGTTCTCGAAGAAGCCCACCGCAAGTGCCCATTTAATACAAAAATCCTGGATACGCTTGAGAGTTCGGGTGTATATAAACTAGTTGCATCTGGCGAAAACACAACCGCGATTGCAAGACGGTATAGAGAACTATTCTACAATTCTCATCGCGAGAAGCGTGTCCCTAGCGAAATCCTAAATGCACCACTAAATATTGTTAAGGCGTTTTGGGACGGGTTCTATACAGGTGATGGAGACAAGGATGAGAAGGGATTTTGCAGATTTGACCAGAAAGGGAAGGATGTATGCACGGGTCTATATTTGCTTGCGCGTAAGTTGGGGTATAATGTCAGCATAAATGACAGGGCATCAAAATTGGATTGCTTCCGTCTAACAATGACAATGAAGCCCCAGAGAAAGGACCCTACTGCAATTAAGGTAATTCGCGAACTGCCACATCCAGGCGAAGCCTATGTATATGACTTCGAAACGGAAAATCATCACTTTGCGGTCGGCCCTGGTGCGCTCGTTGTGCACAACACAGATTCCCTCTTCGTCCAGTTCAATCCCCTCAATCCCGAAACGGGCGAGCGGCTGACGGGGCGGGAGGCGCGCGTGGCCGCCATTGAGTTAACGGGCGAGGCCGGCCATCTTGTGACGCAGGCGTTGAAGGCCCCGCACGATTTCGAGTTCGACAAGGTGTATGATCCGCTCCTGATGTTCAATAAAAAACTATATGCCGGCAAAATGTTTGAAAATGACAAGAAACCAGACGATTATGTATATAAATATATGGGAATTTCAATTAAGCGGCGCGGAAATGCGCCAATTGTCAAGACGATTTATGGGGCGGCCCTGAACAAGGTGCTGGAGGACAAGGATGTTGCGGCGGCGGCCGAGATTGTGCGGCGGGGTTGTGCGGACTTGGTCGAGGGGCGGACAAAACTTGGCCAACTTATTATCACGAAGTCCCTAAAAGCCGAATATGCACACACGCCGCCTGCGCACAAAGTGCTGGCGGACCGTATTAAGGTGCGCGATCCAGGCAATGCGCCGGCTGCGGGAGACCGTCTGGCCTATGTGTATGTGCGTCCACCTCCAGGGCAGGCCGCGCCGAAGTTGCAGGGGGACCGCATTGAGACTCCGCAGTTTGTGCGGGAGCGTGGCCTGACAGTGGACTACGAGTTCTACATTGAGCACCAGTTGACGAATCCAATTAGTCAGATGTTTGGACTGCTATTAGAGGATGTGCCTGGCTTCAGGGCGGATATGTTGCCGGCGGGGTGGCAGGATCTGGAGCAGGAGAAGCAGTTTGTGGTGCGGGAACGGGTGGCTGCGCAACTGCTGTTTGGAGAGGCATTGCAGCGTTTGCAGACGAAGGGTAAGCGGGCGTTTATTGAGGCGATGGGCGGAGGCAAGGCTGTGTCTGTGGTGTCCGCTGCGGTCGCATCGAAGGCAGTTAGGAGAGTTGGTGGGGCTGGTGGGACTGCTGCTGCCCCGCTTTGCTCGGCGCCTGCTGCTTCGCCGACCCCGCGTAAAAAGCAATCGATGCTCGACAGTTGGCTGCAGGATACGAATCTGACCGATGGCGTGTTACTTGGGATGACCCATAAAAGGGCAAATAAGCGCGACAAATTGCGGGCTGAATTGGAGGCCGAAACTACGGCTGTGCTGGATGCATAACAAATGGTTGGGTGATTGCCTAGAAAATAATATTATATATATATAGCGGCATGTCTGTAATTTTTCTTATGATACTTTTCGTGATTCTTTCACCTGGCATGTTTCTTTCCATTCCGCCTATCGGCGGGCGCGTGTGGATGACCGGCAAGATGTCTTTGCGGGCTGTGTTTGTGCACGCGGCAGTCTTTGCTGTGATACTTTATATTGTGGGCTGTGCGACCACCACGGAAGGATTTGCTCCGAATGTAACACCACAATCGGCAGACTGGATGATTACTAAAATAAATGCTGCGAAAAATATAAACGATCCTAATATTAAATCTATAGTTCAACGGTTTGCAAATGAAGTATCCGCACAACAATATGGGCAAATGTTAAAATCTATTAAGCCACAGGGATTTTCAAATGCAGATATTGCAAATATGGAGGCCGGCATAAAAGCTCTAAAAGAGAAGCGTATAACACCTGCCGAACTCGAGGATATAAATAAGTCTGTCGAGCTAATGGAATCAAAGGTTATGCCTGAATTATTGAAGAAGTTTGGCAATTCCACAAACACTATAATTAATAATGCATTTAAGGCTAGTCCCATGGCTATTTCAAGTCAGCGAGTTGGGAATTTATTCGCCACATCAATGCCACAGGGCAATATGATTACACAAATGACAGAATTTAAGGAATCGAATATGGCAGTTATGCCACCATCGGGCTCTGTAATGGGAGGCTACACTATGGCCCCAATTATCGGAGGCGATAGAACAGGCTCTGGTATGGCAGTTATGCCACCATCGGGCTCTGTAATGGGAGGCTACACTATGGCCCCGATTATGGGAGGCGCTAGAACAGGCTCTGGTATGGCAGTTATGCCACCATCGGGCTCTGTAATGGGAGGCTACACTATGGCCCCGATTATGGGAGGCGCTAGAACAGGCTCTGGTATGGGTGGCTACATGATATCACCACTTATAGCATATTCTGCATCTATGATGGGTAAAATCGGAAATATATTTACACCATTAACTGCATAAACCGGCACGAAGATTCTAAACCCTGACCACATACTCCTAATAGTATATAGCCATGGGCATTGTTCAATCACTCGTGCAGACCGACACCGAACCCAGCACCGAATTTTTCGCGCCATCTGCGCAAATTCCGCGGGAAATCTCCGCACTTAGTAGCGCTGATGCACGGGCGGCACTGGCCGCCGCCGAGGAGGTTGACGAGTATCGCGCGGCGTGTGAGCGGTGTGCACAAAACAAGGCTGCGCGCCGCCTAATGGACTATAGCACCCGCGAACCGCCCGCCGGCACGCAGTATGCGATCCTGCGGCTCGCCGAGGCGATGCCCGCATGGCTGAAGCGCACGCTCCCTCATCGTATTGGGGTCGCCTGTCTCGCCTCATCCGCCGACGGCGGCATGCCGCACACCCGTCATGGGCCCGTCGTGTGTATTCCTCAATATATGCCGTTGGATGGACCAGGTGCCCAGATCACCTTCAATCATGAAATGATTCATGTGCACCAGCGCACCCACACTGTTGTATGGGATTCCCTATATGACCGCCTTTGGCAGTTCAAGCGCTACGAGGGGCCCGTTCCAGATGAACTGTTGCCGCGCATTCGGCTTAATCCTGATACAATTATGCAGCCGCTCTATGTGTGGCGCGGCACCTGGGTTCCCTTGCCCGTATTTACGCGGCCCGAGCACCCTGTAATTGCAGCAGCCAAAGTCGTCTGGTATAATGTGAGAACCGGTGAATGGCAACAAGTTACTCCGCCAGAATTCGTCGATGAATTCGGTGTGCTGACTGACTCGGAAGCGGAGCATCCCCATGAACTTGCTGCATATTGGCTCTCAACGCCGGCCTGTCATTCCTGCGCCACCCCCATGTCAAATGCACGGCGCTTGCTTGAAGAGGCTGTTGAAAATCTAGGGAAATAATGATATAGTATCCGGGCTTAAAATTAGATGAGTAGCCAATCTAGTTGCAAGCCCGCGTCGTGCCCTGGCTGCTTTGATTGCTGGGGCATATCCGCCGCATCGGGCTCGGCGATTTTTGAAGTCAATCTGCGCTCATTTGGTATTTCATACAAAGGTCCATTCTTGGGAGTGAAATATGTGGCCGCCGGATTTTTGCCGTGCGCGGAACGGCTCCACGGCGTGCTGGGATGTCATGGAAATGCGGAGGAGGTGCGTTATAACACGGACGCCAACACGGTGGTTAGTCTGCGTGTGACCCCTGAGGCCATCGAATTCACGGGGCGCTACGGGGTCGTAGAGAAGGTGCGCGTGGAGGAATTCGTGAACGATAGACCGACCCCTGCGGCAACACATATTTGGTATAGGAAGACTCCGACGGAAACGGCGAGTCTGGCGTGCGAGGCGTTTTTCCAGCACGCCGCCCACGAAGTCTTAAAAGAGTATGGTCTGGAGGGTGCTGTGGCTGCAATTAGGGGAATATATCGGGATTCGTTGGGCGGAAATGGCGTGTTTTTAATGGAGCCGTTTGTGAATATTACGCTGCTGAGTGATGCATTGGAGCGCGGTATGTGTGACCAGGATGATATTGTGAGTATTATTTCGCAGATTGCCCTGCTACTCTATATACTGGGGGTGCGCTTGGACATGAATCACCGCGACTTGAAGACGAACAATGTGTTGCTAGTGCCGGCCGCGGTGCCCGAAATGTCGGTGAAGTTGTTTGGTCGCACAATTACAATTAGGAAGCGGTGGGATGTGAAATTGGTGGACTTCGGCTTTGCGTGCGCGGGTTCGGGGCGGCGGACGATTGTGAATGCCACGGAGTTTTTCCCTATTGTGGACCCGTGCCCGAAAATGGGGCGCGACTTGTTCCAGTTTCTGACGGTGCTTTACTGCACGCCGGCGTGCAAGGCGGCGATGACGGAGCCGCTGGCGGGACTCTTCAAGCGATGGCTCGTGCTTCCTGGGAAGGACTACTTGAAATTCCTTGATACGGTCGGTAAGGAGGACTCACTGGATCTCGTATATCTGCTTTTAGGGAATGTGAACTTCCTGGCGCCGCAGTGCGAGCCGGTTGTGATGCTTCAGGATTGCGTAAACAATTTTGGGCATATAATTAAGAGTGTGTGATGCGTGTCGGCTGGATTATGGTGGCCGTGGCTGTAGTTGTTATATTAATTGTTGGGCGCTGTGTGCTGAGCACCAAGGAAATGTTTGTGGGTGCCGATGTGGCAGCCGCCGATGTTAATTGGGACGATGTGTGTCGGCGCATAAATGAGCCCGACGGGTCGGCCGCATTTGCGGCGGCGTATGCGGCGGCTGGGCGACCTGTGTGTGTGTTGCCGAATGCTGCACAGGCCACATATGATTATAATAATTGTAAACTGACGACGGTAATGATGTCGTCTGTAATTGGATCAACACCGTATTTGGAGCAGGCCCGGGCGTTTTGCGGGGCTCGCGCACAGAAGGCTGCGGGAAAGTATATGGATACTTATACGGATTTATTGAAGAAGTTTATTAATTATGAAACGGCCAGTTATGGGGTCTATAATAGGTTAAATACGACCGCGCCGACCAGTTATACGTTTATTGTGCCCGACCCGCTTGATGATGCCGATTATGCGGCGGAGTCCATGAAAACGTGGACGGCAGCGGCATCGGGGGCGGCTGTGCGGAGTTATAAGTGTGTGCCATTTAGTGGGGATGAGCGGGCTGCGCTGGACTATTTCAAGAACCGGCCATTAGGGACTGAGGCGCAGAATGGGGAGTTACGCGCAGTGGCTGCGCGCGGCATATGTGTGTCAAAAGGGTATACGGTGCCAGTGAAGGGTGTGACGCTGGGTTGTGAATTATGTGATGGTTGTTGTATGGCCTCCAGCGAGCCTCTTGAAGGGGTTGCTGGCGGTGCAGGTGGTTCGGACGCGGGGGCGGCAAAGTGTCCGCCGCCCAAAGTGCGACCGTTTGTGATAAAGAAAGGGGCTACAAAGATTGCTCGGGCGCCTCCGACGGAGGAATGTTTTATTGACGCGGTGGCGCCCCTAAAGAATGACATAAAGACAATTAAGCAGACCGCGGATATGCGCAAGCGGGATGCATTGAGAAATGTTTGGCTATAATAAGTATGGAGTGGGCAAGTCTAATTGCAATTTTAATAGTGGCCCTTACGCTTCTATTAATGTATAAAGTGTTGCGGGGAGGCATTAAAGAGGCCTTTTTGGGCACCGGTTTTGATGTGGCGGCATATTTGGCTGCACTCGAGGAATATAATGGCTTCTTTAAGGCCCAAGGCTACCGCACATGTAAAGTGGCGGCGACGGCTGACCGGTTTTGCGGGGCGTATGGGGGTCGTATAGGGGGCGGCTACACATATTCCCCGCCGCTCTTTGAAGGGGCGCGGGGGTTTGCGGAGCGGATTGCTGCATTTAATGCGAGTTATGGGGCCACGGAGTCGCCTGTGAGTATAGGGGAACTCCCTGGACCTGCCGTGGAAGACTGGGCTCCTTTAGAGGTGGCACGGGATGCACCATATGTGGCAGGCATACTTTTCACATTTTATTGTGCTAGGCCGGCGGCAGGAAACTTTACGCTGCCGGCGACTGCGACCGGTCTGGAAAAACTTTTAGCAGGCGCGACAACTTTATCAGTGCGCGGCACGGATACTTTATCGCCTACCTACACGGCTGTGCTGCGGGTCGGTGGGGAAGTGTATAAATTCCGTAAAGTCTTTGTGGATGACCGGGTGAATAACCCGCAGGGCTATGTGGATGTGCTGGGGTTGCGGCGGGAATTCGAGCAGGGTCCTGAACTTTGCGTGGCGGGTCGTGATACGGCGGCGGCGCGGGCATTTAGGAATGTGGCGGGGTCGGCGTGGGAGACGACGGGGGATGCAGTGTTGACGGCGATGTTGACCGCGCGGTCGCAGGAGGATTTGAATGCGCGGCTTGCAGCGGGACCTGTGGCGGCTGCTGGCGCTGGCGCTGGGATTGCTGGAGGGGCTGCAGGGGCACCTGCTGTCCAGCGGCAGGTCGCGGGGCAAATCCAGATTCCCGCGGTGACCTATTTCGAGGATGCCTGGATGCGCAACAAGGCGTTGTTTGAGCGCATGTATAAATCGGTGCCGGCTGCGGCTGCTGTGCGGACCTATTATCAGTCCGTGCGATTTGCCCAGGGTGATTCATATGAGAAGACTGTGCTACGGTTTGTGGAACTCGATAAGAGGATTCTGGCGGCGGCTACGGTGAATGGGCGGGTGCAGCCTGAGAAATTGCGTATTGGCGACGGGGGGTCGCCATATAAGTTCGAAGTGCCGTTTCCCTACGACCCACAATTACAGATATTTGGGGCGGATGTTGAGGAGCCGTCGTTGCCGGCCATAGACCTGAAGTGTTTCAAGGTGTCGCCCGGCTTGCAGCGCATCAAGGCATACTTTGCGCAGAGGCCATATGAGGACCTGCGCACAAGCAATACGGAGGTATTTGGGAAAATCCGCGCAAATCTATGTGCATCTTACGGGTATGTTTCGCGGGATACGCTGGAGCGGTGTGGGTGCGAGGGGTGCTGCATCCCGATTGCATATGTGCAACAAACGGGAAAAAGCACAAAGGCCACGCCGGTTGACGATACGGGGGCAGAACTATTAGCAGCGGCTGCTGCCGGCGATAATTGCATTCGGTTTAATGGTATAATGCCATTTAGGGCTGTGCGGGGGGCTCTGGGTTCGTGTGAAGGGTGGGAAGATGCTGGTGCAGCGGCAGCCGCTGCTGCCATCTCTACGGCTGCTGGGCCACTACAGTCCGCCGAATACTGGATGGGCGCCATGCGGGGCTGGAAAATGTTCGATGCCCGCGCACCGCTCGTGATGGGGTTTACTGGTTCTGGCGCCCCAGGATGCCCGCTGCCTCCAGGCACAATCAAGCGGGCGCCGATGAAAATCGTGAAATATAATCCCACATCTTGTTAATGAGGTGGCTGCTAACATTAGCAATCATATGTATAATAGTATTGCTAGTGTTTTATTTGAAGCGGGGTTCCGCCACACTAGACCAGTTTACTGGTGCGACAAATCCGCTTTATGTAAAAAATATAAATGCAGATGTGGTTGATTTGTCATTTTTAGAAGACAGTTACGCCTATACCGCTAATCAAGCAAACCCAACTAATATAGCAGTAATACCAGAAAATTATGCGAATTTATGTTGGCAACGTGGTATGCGATTAGTTAAAGATAGAAATGAATTACAGTATGTTTTATCTAATGCAAATAATGAAATTACTTCGATGGTTGAAAATCAAAGTATTATAACAATGGATGGCAATCCCAGCACATATACTGCTACGGGAGGGGTAAGTCCATCCGTATTTTTAACAGATTTATCGGAAAAGTTAAAAGTGAAAGGTGTGTGTATAATTGATACACCAACTAATAGTTTTACACCATTGGCTGGTGACAATGCTATGTATATAATTAAAATTTATCAAATGTATGCAAAGAAAGGTGCTGATTTTGATTTATCATATCAGTATCAAACATATGTAACACAAAAAAATCACGGTGCGCTTACACCAAATATGTATCAAATGAGTGTAACAAATTTTAATAAACCTAGTAATATAACCACACCATCAGCAGAATTTGTTCCAAAAAATGATGATATTTATTGCGGAGATGTTGCATTACCTGGTGTTAGTTCAAAAGGTGGACAAGCATCGCGGTCATACAGAGAGGCATTGTTGTATTGTTATACATATGATATGGAATGGAAGGGCGACAATGTCCCCCCTAAATCAGTTGATTCACATGAAGATACTGGAATTTCTGATAGTGGGGGAGGAAATATGGCAAAGAAGTTTTTTAATAAAAATAGAGCAGGTGCATATAGGCCTGCCACACAACAAGAAATTGCGTATGCGCGATTTGTTTCAAATAATAACTTAGGGTCATTAGTTGTAGACTCAAATGCCACAAACAATGATTTTGAAAATGAAGGGTCAAAATATCAATTTATAGTTGGCCCGCGCAATGATACATTTACACCAAATGCGGATGTATTATATCATCAACTAGGGTGTGCTGATGAAAGTGATGACTGGGATACAATGTGTTACAGACAAATTAATGCAACAATTGTTAGTAAAGCCCCTATTATTCCTAATTGTGGCGAATATACACGCCAAAAATGCGCAAATATTTTTAAAGGATACACTGCATCATCTGGACAAATAATATCAATAGATACCATTCAAAAAGACCCGTCTAATAAATGGCTCACGAGTGCACAACTACTTGACAAGTATAACGATATTGTCACACTTATTCCAGAAGCAGCCGACTGTTTCTCTAATTGCGTATTTTTTGGCCAGCGCACATATAATCCATGTAATGTTGTTGACTGTAGTGCTACTACAGTTGCATATAAAAAGACATACACTGCGTATAACTCTTCTAATATTCCTGAATGCATACGATGTGCAGTAGAAATATATACCCCAAATTATCCACTAAGGTTCAATCTGCAAAATCAAATATTAATATGCAGCCTGCCATCAGGGGAAGTTTTGCCTCCAAATGAGCAATACAAACTCCACATATATACAATTGTAAATCCAAATGATGGCACATCATCATCATACCAAATCGATATATTTTCTAAATATGCGGACATTACTAATGATACACTCGGTAATTTCTCAACAAATGATGCATCGGGTATACGTCAAATAGTGTATAATCTATCTGCTCGCACATTGACCGCCGCCACATGGACTGCGCCCACAAATCTTCCACCAATATATAATAAATATCCCCAAACAATATACTTCAATATTTACAGAAAACCGTTAGGCGGCTGGGTGATAAACTCCTCACCAGTTCCAGCATTCACTGGTTCAACCCAAATACCCCAGGCAACATGCACCGCAACTATAAATGGAAACACAATAACTGGCACATTTGGTGGCTATAGCCTCCCATACGGGTCCTACCATCTAATCATAACCTCAACGCGCGGCACTGGAGCGGAAAGTGTAACAACACAACTACTCGACAAACCGGTCTATTTCGACCCTTCAGGGGCCACGACGGGTGCCACCTCATTCACCCTAAATGTTAACACGGCGGTCTTCAAATTCGGCGCCAGCCCAACGGAAATCACCACCAAAATCATCAATGCCCCGTATGCACAAATCCTCAAATTCTACTTAATGAATCCTGCAAAAACCGTCCAATATTTCGGCGAACCGTCAGTATCTGTCCCCGCATCCGTGTTAAGGGCAGACGATGTCCAGGTTGTTAATCAGACCCAATCCACTGACTACGTGGTGAGTTTCAGACAAATCACGGGTGATACAATTAGAGCGTTGCGGCCAAATACACCATATATTATCAAGGTGTTTGCGGGGCCGTCGAGTGCCACCACTGCGGCTCAATTGGCCGAAATCCTTAGTAGCACATACAACCCTGGCACGGCGACCAACATTTCGGGCTTCACCTATAATCGTTTCACAAACGCCATTACAATTGGCGGCACGACCCTTAATGGAGAGCCACCGAAGGACACGACGACCCCGCGACAGTTCCGTTTCACGGTCGCAATTGACACGGCGATAGTGCAGGGATTCCGTGGGAGCGTCGAGAATTTTGCATTGCAGCCAATATTTGACTCCAGCCAGTCGATTGTGGAGCCGTCTGGTGCACTTTTGTTGAATTATGATGGTCCAAATAAATTAGTCGGCACATTTTCAATTAACAGCCAGTCGGTCAAACTGGTGGCCGGCAAATATGCGCTCCAACTTACAGGAGTGCCAGCACCAATTTCATTATACAAAGACAGCCCTACACAACTCCAGCGGTTTGAAATAGATTTGTTGACAGGTATATTAACCGCTTATAGCGCAGGAGATACTCCAATAATCATATCACAGCATAATTCTACAACCATTCAAACGCAAATTAGAGTAAAGCGTGGCCCAAGCACACTAGGCGCATCCCTAATTGACGCTGCCAGTGGCACGAAACTACTGTCATCTGCCGCTGACATCCCAATCTATGCCAGCCATTACACCGCCAAGCAGCCGACTGGTGCTGCAACCGACCAGGAGGTTTTCCTTGTTAAGAGGACAGACGGAACTTCCATTTCTGGTGAGACCATCCCTCCTGAATTTAGTGATGTAACTATTGCAACTCTCGATCAGGTGCGAGAGGCACTCTACCTCGGCGCCAACTGGACGTCTCCTGGGCGGATTGCGCCTCCAGAGAACAGCCCCTTGCCTACACTCGCAGTATACCCCCTAAGTGACGAATATACGGTCCAGCGCCATGCCCTGCCCAACTACGCAAATCTCCAGGGTGATGACCTTGCACCCCTAACAGAAAAGATGGTAGTTGCATATTATCCACCTGAGACCACGGGCATTGGCCTACTCTTGTATGGAAAACGCCCTGATCGTGATCCCACAGACTATAAGATAGAAAAATGGAACACCTATAGGGGTATTGTAAAGGCTGGTGCTGCTGAGGCAAACAATGAGGTGTTTGCTGTAGAGGCATCTGGAGTTACAATTAGGGTATCTGATGCATCGGCGGTGTGCACAGCATTCGGTGCCTCCATCGCCCTTGAGCGGGATCTCCAGGCGGCTGCGGAGCGGGGTGCGGACTGGTGCAAGCCTGGTTGGACAGACCGCACATATCAGAC
>VFQS010000880.1_pt1 | contig 29865 bp, 29 predicted proteins | sample 3512361 | NCBI WGS metagenome assembly VFQS01 (sample SAMN10412375, study PRJNA504923) | tailings metagenome | isolation source: Relicate 1 Philex TSF3 active mining | place: Philippines
AAGGCATTCCTCAATAATCTTCGCCGCGGCGAGGCTTACCTATCTCTCGCTCCAACCCTTTGGGATGTCACTTTCCGAACAGCGGTTGCGCAGGCGGAACTTGAAGATCGTGAAATGCCAGGCGCATATCACAGGGTTGGCTTTGATGGACCCGACGGGAAAATTTACATTGAGACAACCAGACCCGAATTAATTCCAGCTTGCGTTGCACTAGTTGCGCATCCTGATGATGAGCGATACCAAAAGTATTTCGGCAAGACAGCCAAGACACCTTTGTTTGGGGTTGAGGTGCCAATTGTTTCTCACCGCCTTGCTCAAATTGACAAGGGGTCCGGTATCGCGATGATCTGTACGTTTGGTGACGTTACAGACGTGGTTTGGTGGAGAGAGCTCAAGCTTCCGACTAGACCAATTATTGGTTTTGATGGTCGCATTTTGGCTGATGGCCCAGCGGAGGTTTTGGCTGGTCCTGGTAAGGATCTCTACCAAGAGCTAATTGGCAAAACAATCTTTAGTGCAAAGGAAATCATTGTTAAGGCCCTGGTCGAATCGGGCGACATGGTTGGTGAACCAAAGCCAATCTCCCATCCTGTGAAGTTCTTTGAAAAAGGTGACAAGCCACTGGAGATTGTCTCGACGCGCCAGTGGTACATCAAAAATGGTGGCAGTGATGAGGCTCTTTCCAAGAAACTCGTTGACCTCGGTAGGCAGATGGAGTTCCATCCATCCTTTATGCGTGTTCGCCTAGAGGATTGGATTAATGGACTTAACGGCGACTGGCTAATTTCGCGTCAACGCTTCTTTGGAGTACCAATTCCCATTTGGTATCCACTCGACTCAGATGGCAATCCTGATTACGCAAACCCGATTCTTCCTTCTGATGAAGCTTTACCAATTGATCCTTCGTCGGATGTCCCAGGCGGCTTCACTGAAGACCAGCGCGGAAAGCCAGGTGGATTCATTGGCGAATTAGACATCATGGATACTTGGGCGACCTCCTCGCTCACCCCGCAGCTGGCAGGTGGCTGGTCAACCGATGAGAAGAGGTTCAAGAATGTCTTTCCTTACGATCTCAGACCACAAGGTCAAGACATCATTCGCACCTGGTTGTTCTCAACACTTCTAAGAAGTCAACTTGAACATGGTGGCTTGCCATGGAAGAACGCTGCAATCTCGGGCTGGATCCTGGATCCTGATCGAAAGAAGATGTCAAAGTCAAAGGGCAACGTGGTGGTTCCCAATGAGCTTTTGGAAAACCACGGTTCAGACGCGGTCCGCTACTGGGCGGCGAGTGCTCGACTTGGCACTGATGCTGCCTTCGACGAAGGACAAATGAAGATTGGAAGGCGCCTGGCCATCAAGCTGCTAAATGCCGCAAGATTTGCACTCAGCTTCGAGTTGCCTGCCGAGGCCAAAGCAGTCACCGAAGAGATTGACCTGTCGATGTTGGCTCAACTTGCTGAGGTAGTGAAAACAGCAACTGCGGCTTTTGAAAACTATGACCACACCAAAGCCCTCGAAGTCACAGAAAGCTTCTTCTGGACATTCACGGATGATTACCTAGAGCTTGTCAAAGATCGCGCCTACGGCCAGCAGGACCACTCCCCGCAACAAATTGGTTCAGCTGTTTTGGCTTTGCGCTCTGCGCTATCAGTTTTAGTCAGACTGTTTGCACCATTTTTGCCATTTGCCTCGGAAGAGGTCTGGTCATGGTGGCAAGAGGGTTCAGTCCATCAAGCAGCTTGGCCAGGTGAAGCAGAGCTAAGCGGCTCAAGCGCTGAACTTATGAACCTGACTAGCGCTGCTCTTATTCTGATTAGAAAGAGCAAGTCGGATTTGAAGCTTTCTATGAAGGCAGAAATTGAATTCTTGAAATTGGAGGGTCCTGCCCCGCTGTCCAGCGTTGCGAGGGATTTGCAGTCGGTTGGCAACATCTCTCAGCTAGAACTGAGCGAAGCCCCCGAAATCGCAATTGCAGAAATTAGGTTTGCCAAGTCCGAATAACATTGCAGAATGACTAATCCTCTTCTGCAGCTAGCTGACGGCCCATACCACCTGGTTGATTTTGCCAATCTAAAGGACGAGCACTATTTGCCGGCTTTTGAGAGCGCAGTAGCAAAGCACAAGGCGGAAATAGAGAAAATCACCTCGGAGCCCGAAGTCACTTTCGAGAACACCCTCGTCGCACTCGAGAAATCCGGGCAACTCCTTAGCCAGATGATGATGGTTTTTTATAACAAAACTTCCTCTGATACCAACGAGACATTGCAAGCACTCGAAGCCGAGATCCTTCCTAAGTTTTCGGCTCACATGGACTCAATTCAACTAAACCCCAAACTATTTATCCGTCTTCTGAAAATTGAGAAGGATCTTGATGATGCAAAACTGAGTCTGGATGAAGAATCAGCTTGGCTAGTCAAGAAATATCTCCAAGACTTTCGAGAAGCTGGAGCAGAGCTGTCGGAAGCTTCGCGGGCTCGAGTGGCGGAAATCAACGAAAGAATTGCTGGATTGCAAGCTGAGTTCGACAAACGCCTACTTGCCGATACCAACGACTTAGCAGTAAACCTCCCTGACGCTTCCAGGCTGAAGGGACTCTCAGAGACTGAGATTGAGAGTGCCCGCCAAGCAGCCGAGGCTAGAGGGCAGTCTGGCTACACCATTCCACTGCTGAACTATTCCGGCCACCCGCTACTCGAAAAGTTGGAAGACCGTGAGTTGCGTCGGGAACTGTTAGAGCGCACGCTCTCGCGTGGCGGACGAGGAAATGCCAATGACACATCGGATCTCATTAGGGAAATGCTGAGTTTGAGATTTGAGAAAGCAAAGCTCTTTGGATTCTCATCTTTTGCCGAATACACAACCCACACTCAAACAGCTAAGCACCCAACCAGAATCCACGAAATGCTTAGAAGAATTGCACCTATTGCCAGAGCAAATGCGGGCAAAGAAGCGGTTGAGCGTCAGGAATTTATGAATCGCGAGACTCATGGTGAACTCAAGGCTTGGGATTGGCCACGCTACACAGAGCAAATCAGGGCTGAAAAGTATTCCGTCGACACTTCAGTGCTCAAGCCCTATTTCGTACTAAGAAAAGTTTTAGAGGATGGGGTCTTTTACGCCGCCAATCGGCTCTACGGAATCTCTTTCAAGGAGCGGACCGACATAGTGGGCTATCACCCAGACAACTGGATTTATGAAGTTAGCTATGAAGATGGGTCTCCGTGTGGTCTTTACATTTTCGACCCATACGCCAGACCATCCAAGGTTGGTGGCGCCTGGATGAACAATTTGGTTGACCAATCGCACCTGCTTGGCAAGTTGCCAGTCGTTGTGAACAACATGAACATTCCAAAGCCTGCTCCCGGATCTCCAGCGCTAATGACTTTTGATGAGGTCAGCACCTTGTTCCACGAGTTTGGTCACACTCTGCACGGAATTTTGTCGAACGTCACCTATCCAAGATTTAGCGGCACCAACGTTGAGCGAGACTTCGTGGAGTTCCCTTCCCAAGTCAACGAAATGTGGATGCTCTGGCCCGAAGTTCTGGCCAACTACGCCGTTCACTACGAAACTAAAGAGAAGCTAGACCAATCTTGGATAGACAAAATTCTTGCAACAGAAGCCTTCAATCAAGGATTTGAAACCACTCACTACCTGCAGGCAGCGATTTTAGACCTAGCCTTCCATGAAACTCAGGATCTTCCCGTGGATTTGGTGGAGTTTGAAAAGCGGGCAATCGCCGACTACGGACTGGATTTTGAACCGGTACCAACCAGGTACAAGACAAACTACTTCGCTCACATCTTTGCGGGCGGGTATGCCGCTGGTTACTACGGCTACATCTGGAGTGAAGTGTTAGATGCTGAAAGCGTTAATTGGTTCAAGGCCAATGGCGGACTGACACGTGAGAACGGTAGAAAGTTCGCTGAAGCACTAATTTCTAGAGGCGGATCTCGCGATTCCATGACAATGGTTCGGGAGTTTCTGGGTCACGAGCCATCAGTTGAGCCGCTTATGAAGCGCAGAGGTTTGGCCTAGGCTGACTTTTCTTTCAGCCTTGGCTTCAAAGGTTGAATCTTGGGCATCGCTTTGGTTTGAACGATTTCAGCTGTTATTACTACTCTGCCCTGAGTTGCGGAGCCAGGAAGTTCAAACATGATGGGGTTTAGTAGCTCTTCCAAAATTGCGCGAAGTCCCCTTGCGCCGGTCTCACGCTCAACTGCTTGGTCAGCAATCAACTCAACTGCTGCTGGCTCGAACTCCAATTCGAAGCCATCCAGTTCAAACATTCTTTGATACTGCTTGATTAGTGCGTTTTTAGGCTCAGTGAGAATAGAAATCAAAGCGGACTTGTCGAGCTGATCAACTGTGGCAACTACCGGTAGTCGACCGATGAATTCTGGAATCAGACCAAACTTTCTTAAATCCTCTGGTTGAACTTGTCTAAAGACGTTGGCGTCATCACTCTTTTCCTTTAGCGGAGAGCCAAAGCCGATGCCCTTCTTGCCAGTTCTTTCGCCAACAATTGTTTCGAGTCCTGCGAATGCACCAGCAACAATAAACAAGACATTGGTTGTGTCAATCTGAATAAATTCTTGTTGCGGGTGCTTTCTACCGCCCTGCGGTGGCACCGAGGCAACGGTACCCTCCAAAATCTTTAGCAATGCCTGTTGAACACCTTCACCAGAAACATCTCGTGTGATGGATGGGTTTTCGGCCTTGCGAGAAATCTTGTCAATTTCATCAATGTAGACAATTCCAGTTTCTGCTCGACGAGGATCGTAATCAGCCGCCTGCAGAAGTTTTAACAAAATGTTTTCGACGTCTTCGCCAACGTAACCTGCCTCTGTCAACGCGGTAGCGTCTGCGACGGCAAATGGAACATTTAGTCGCTTAGCCAGGATTTGAGCAAGGTACGTCTTACCGCAACCAGTTGGACCAATCATCAAAATATTGCTCTTAGCAAGTTCAATATCGTCTTGCGATTTTCCGGCTGGGCTCAAAGTGCCTGCGGCGCGAATTCTCTTGTAGTGGTTATAAACCGCAACCGAAAGTTGCTTTTTGGCCCCGTCTTGGCCAATCACATACTCATCAAGAAAGGACTTGATTTCTTTCGGAGTTGGAAGATCTAGTGACTCGGTTTGAGCTCTGGCCTGGTTTCCCAGTTCCTCTTCAATGATTTCGTTGCAAAGTTCGATGCACTCATCACAGATGTAGACGGAAGGACCTGCAATTAGTTTGCGCACCTGCTTTTGGCTTTTGCCGCAGAATGTGCACTTCAGCAGATCGCTGGTCTCGCTCAGGGTCATAGCTAAACCCTATATCTGATGCCCGACAAGGCATCAGTCATTTAGCGGGTTTTAGGCCTTTCGAGTGGTCAAGACTTGATCAATCAGCCCATATTCCAAGGCCTCTTGCGCTGTCAAAATCTTGTCTCGGTCGATGTCCTTATTGACCTGCTCTAATGACTTTCCAGAGTGCTTAGCAAGAGTCTCTTCCAGCCAAACACGCATACGCATAATTTCCTTGGCCTGAATTTCAATGTCAGAGGCCTGGCCCTGTCCACCACCGCCAGTAGCTGGTTGGTGAATCAAGACTCTAGCGTTTGGAAGTGCCAGGCGCTTGCCCTTAGTTCCTGCCGCTAACAAAACAGCCGCTGCTGAAGCCGCTTGACCGAGGCAAACCGTTTGAATCTGCGGCTTGATGTACTGCATGGTGTCGTAAATGGCAGTCAGCGCAGTAAAAGAACCACCTGGTGAGTTGATATACATCGTGATGTCGCGATCTGGATCTTGCGACTCCAAGACCAGCAGCTGCGCCATGATGTCATCGGCCGATGCGTCATCGACCTGGACACCAAGAAAGACGATTCGGTCTTCAAAAAGCTTGGTGTACGGGTTGTGACGCTTAAATCCGTAGGAAGTTCTTTCTTCAAACTCCGGCAAGATGTAGCGAGATTGTGGCATTTGAATTCTGCCTGCCTGAGATTCCATGTAGCTCATCGCTTACGCCTTTCCTACGCCAGTTGACCTAGAAGCAAACTGCTGAATGTGGTCGATAAATCCGTACTCCAAAGCCTCTTCAGCTGTGAACCAACGATCGCGGTCACCATCTTGCATGATCTGCTCGACACTCTTGCCGGTTTGCTGAGCAGTCAAAGTTGCTAGCTGTCGCTTCATTGACATGATCAGTTCGGCCTGAGTTTGAATATCGGATGCCGTTCCACCAAATCCACCCAAAGGCTGGTGCAGCAAAACTCTGGTGTTAGGGGTTGCATAGCGCTTGCCCTTGGTTCCGCTTGACAGCAGGAACTGACCCATCGAAGCAGCCATACCAATTCCAACAGTCACGATGTCATTTGGGACGTACTGCATGGTGTCGTAAATCGCCATGCCGGCAGTGATGGAGCCACCTGGTGAGTTGATATAGAAGTAGATGTCCTTTTCAGCATCCTCTGCTGCAAGCAGCAAGATTTTTGCGCAAATTTCATTTGCGTTCTCGTCTCTGACTTCACTACCCAACCAAACAATTCGGTCCTTAAGTAGTCGATCGAAAACGTTATTGCGCTCCATGGCAGATGCGGACATCGATACTCCTTAGCTAACGCAAATAACCCTAGCTAGCCAGGTGGGGATTTTTGGGGCGTGTTCGCCTTAGGCGTTAGGCCTGGTACTCGACCTTCTTGCCGTTACTGTCGGTGATGTCAGCGTTGGCGACCAGGAAGTCCACTGCCTTGCGGCGAGCTAGTTCCGAGACATAGGCAGGTACCTGACCAGCGTTCGAAATCTGCTTGATGAACTCATTTGGGTCCATGCCGTAGCTGGAAGCCATCAGGGCAAGGTAGTCAATAAGTTCGCGATCCTGCACCTTAATCTCTTCTGCCTTAGCAACCGCGTCCAAAATCAGCCTGGTCTGAAAGTTCTTTTCAGCCTCTTCGGTCACTTCCTTGCGGTGAACATCATCTTGCAGACGACCCTCGCCCTCGAGGTGGGAGTGAACTTCACGCTCAATTGCAACCGGGGAAGTTGGAATCTTGGCATCAGCCACCAACTGGTCAACAATCTTGTCGCGAGCCTGCAGCACCTGCTTGCGAGCAAGCTGCTTCTCAAGTCTTTTCTCTAGGTCTGCCTTAAGTTCGTCAAGAGTGTCAAACTCGCTAGCAAGCTGAGCAAACTCGTCGTTTAGCTCAGGCAGCTCGCGCTCTTTTACTGCCTTAAGCGTGACCGAAACTTCAGCCTCTTTGCCGGCGAATTCGCCACCAACTAATTTGGATCGGAATGTGGTGGACTCCCCTGCGGTTAGAGTGTCAAGCGCTTCATCGATTCCATCGAGCAACTGGTTTGAACCAATCTCATAAGAAATATCGCTGGCGGTATCAATTTGCTTGCCGTCCATGCTGGCACTCAAATCGATGGTTGTGAAATCGCCCTTCTTAGCGGCTCTTTCAACAGTCTTTAGGGTTCCAAATCTTGCGCGAAGTGCATCTAGCTCAGTTTCAATGTCGAGCTGAGCAACTTTGACTGGTTCAACGCTAACCTTCATGCCTTTGTAGTTGGGAAGCTTGAACTCTGGCTCAACCTCAACTTCGAGCTCAACCACTAGCTCTTTGTCTAGTTCGTTAGAGCTGGGTGCTGACTTGATGTCCGCTTGTGGAGTGTCAAGTGGTCGAAGATTGTTTTGCTTCAGAGCATCGCGATAGAAGTTGTCGAGTCCATCATTGATAGCCTGCGCGATGATGGCATCCTTGCCCACTCGCTGATCCAAAACCTGGGCTGGCACTTTGCCTTTACGGAAGCCGGGGATGTTTACCTGCTGGGCTACTGATTTATAAGCACGGTCCAGTGCCGGCTTGAAGCCTGATTGATCAACAGTGATGGTGAGCTTGACGCGAGTTGGGTTAATTCGCTTTACATCAGTCTTCAATGGTCCGCCTTAGCTATGTCCTTCTGGTCGGGATGACAGGATTTGAACCTGCAACCCCCTGTACCCAAAACAGGTGCGCTACCAAGTTGCGCTACATCCCGGAGATTCCCGCCAACCAGCTGGTCGCGAGCCTGAACACTCTATCCCATAGAATGGGGTGGCGTCTAACGCACGCGAGTGTAGCTCAATGGTAGAGCCTCAGTCTTCCAAACTGATTACGCGGGTTCGATTCCCGTCACTCGCTCGGTTACCTCTCGAAGCTCCCGCTTGATCACCTCTACTGCCCGAACCCCCTCAGGCGATGGGATAAGCGGGTAAACATGCATCCCACCTTTTTGGTAATCCAGGTTTACCTTTACCCCCTCAGAGCGCATCTTCTGCGCTAGTGCAATCAAATCCGGATAAAACAGTTCATAATCACCAACAAACAAGCTGGTGGGTGGAAGACCCTTCATGCTTTGACGAAGTGGACTTACTTCCGGTCTTTGCCATGACCCGACACCCGACCAAACGGTTGCGATGTAGCGAAGTGAATCAGCGTTGAGCCACGGATCGCGCATTTCATAATTCCTAGTTTTTTCGCCAAACTCAGAATCAACCCAGGGCGAGATCAAAACTAGTTTTGAAACAAACTTCCAACCAGACTGAGCAATCGCTAATGCTAATCCCCCGCCGGCGGAGTCTCCCATCAGGACTACTGGTTTTCTATCTGATACTTCCTGCTCAATTTTTCTTAGCAGCTCAAGCGCATGATCGACTTTGTATTGAGGTGACAGTCCGTAGCAGACAACGACGAACTCGCTGGCTGTCTCTCGTGCGAGCTGAGTAATCAAGCTCCAATGCTGGGTTGCAATTGGCTGAACGTAGCCTCCACCATGCAGATAGACCACCGTCCGCTCCACATTTTGTGGCGTGACCCGATAGACGGAAAATCCGTCAATCATCTCATGTTGAAGTTCAAGATTTCGAAGTTGTTTGTTGGTTGGCTTTGCTGGTGGGCGTGGTGGTTGTCCAATCTTGGCAAGTCCCAGCTTTCTCCGAAGCAGAAAGTAAAGCCAAACAATTCGCATCACCGGGCTCATTTTTGACACCTAGGGCAAAAGTAAAGTTTGCGTGCTGCTAGAACTTCCATAACAACCTTTCCAGAACACTCTCTGCACCGCTCACCAGCTCTCTTGTAGACGTAGTAACGATCTTCGAGCTCTGGCTTTCCTTTGAGATATCCATCACGCGTGAGCATCATGCCTGTTCGGACTCCAATTGGCATCAATCTTTGTGCATCCAGCCAAATGGCTTCCAGGAACTCTTTTGGAACTTTCTTGCCAGGAAGATGTGGATTTAGCTTGGCGCGATAAAGCAGTTCAGCTCTGTATACATTGCCCACTCCCGCAATCACTGATTGGTTCATCAGCAGCTCAGCTATGGACCTCGAACTGCTGTGGGCTTTTTCGAGAAATCTCTCTAGGTTCTTACCCTGATGATCTTTAGCCAGTGGGTCAGGACCAAGTTTTCTCAAAACCTCCTGCAGTTGAATTTCATCAATCACCTCGCAGGCAGTTGGGCCTCGTAGGTCTGCAAGTTGGTTTGGTACTAAAAACCTAGCCCTGACTTCGCCAACCGGCTCCGGTGGTTGAGATGAGAATTGTTGAAAGCTCCACTTGCCATAAATGCCCAGGTGAATTCTGACAATTGCTTTTCCAAAATGAAGAAATAGTTGCTTGCCATGAGCTTTAGCCTCGCTGAGCTTCTTACCACTCACTAGCTGAGCTTGAGTAAAGCGACCCTGGGGAGAGACGACTTTAACTTTCTTATTAGAAAAATCCTTATTGAAACTGTTTGCTATTCGATGAACAGTGTGGCCCTCGGGCATTTTTAGTAGATGACCTCACCGGTTTGTTCAAACCTTGCGATTTTGCCAATTCTCCGCACGTGCCTTTCATCGCGAGAAAACGGCCTGTCGATAAAGATCTTGATTAGCTCCAATACCTCTGCCTGCGAGTGTTGGCGAGCGCCGACGGCAGCAACATTGGCATCATTGTGGTCTCTAGCAAGCGCTGCGGTGTCAGCATTCCAGATCAGGGCAGCGCGAATGCCCTTGACCTTATTGGCAGCAATCTGCTCACCATTGCCACTTCCTCCCAGCACAATTCCCAATGCCGGAACCCCCGATTCACTGTCGGCTATCACGGCCTGAGCGGCAGCGATACAAAATCCTGGGTAATCATCCAATGCGTCATAGACCTTAGGACCGTGGTCAATCAGCTCATGACCAAGCGCGGAAAGCTCCTTTACTAAAAAAGCACTCAGCTCCATGCCTGCGTGATCAGTGGCGATGTGAATGCGCATAACCCGTCCTTTGCTTCTGTCTCAACAATAGCCCTGCCAAATCCCCAAGAATTTGCCGCTCGAGCCTCCCTTAGGCTAGAGCGGCTAGCAATTGATGGAGTTATGAATGCCAGGAGAAAACCTAACCAGAGTCGAAGCCCAGGAAAGAGCAGCCAACCTAAGCGTTGAAAGTTATCTGGTGGAATTAGACCTCAGCGATGATCCAAAGACATTTGGTTCAAAGACAACGGTTCGCTTCTCCGCCAAGGCTGGTAGCAGCACCTTTATCGATGCCATAACGGACTCCGTGCAGGCGATTACCCTAAATGGCCAATCGCTTGACCCAAAAACCCACTCGGACAACATTCGTATTGAGTTGCCTGAGCTTGCGGAATCTAACCTGTTAGTGGTTGAGACAAGGGGCAAGTATTCAAACTCTGGTGAGGGACTGCACAGATTTGTGGATCCGGTTGATAACGAGGTCTACCTCTATACCCAGTTTGAGGTGCCGGACTCCAGGCGCATGTTTGCGGTTTTTGAGCAGCCTGACCTAAAAGCCACCTATGAATTCCAAATCACTGCCAACGCCAAGTGGCAGGTAATTTCAAACTCCACTACCCCGGCTCCTGAGTCACTCGGAGATGGCAAGGCGCTATGGAAGTTTGCTCCGACTCCTCGCATGTCTAGCTATATCACCGCTTTGATCGCTGGTCCTTACAAAGTTTGGACAGATGAGCTGACTTCATCGGATGGCAGAAAGATTCCGCTGGGGGTTTTCTGCCGTGGTTCGCTGGCCCAGTACATGGATGCCGATTACATCTTCGAAAAGACCAAGGCGGGTTTCGAGTTCTTTGAAAAGCTCTTTGACTACCCATATCCGTTTGAAAAGTATGACCAGTTGTGGGTGCCAGACTTCAATGCCGGAGCCATGGAGAATGCTGGAGCAGTCACCTTCACCGAGAACTATGTATTCCGCTCAGCAGTAACCGATGCCACTCGTGAGCGCCGAGTAGTAACCATCCTGCACGAGCTCGCACACATGTGGTTTGGTGATCTTGTCACCATGCGCTGGTGGAACGATCTGTGGCTAAATGAGTCTTTTGCTGAATATGTTTCAACTCTTGCCACCGCAGAAACCAGTGAGTGGAAAGAGGCCTGGACCACCTTCGCAGCGCTTGAGAAGAACTGGGCCTATCGCCAAGATCAGCTTCCCTCCACTCACCCAATCGTTGCAACCATCAACGACCTTGAAGACGTCCAGGTCAACTTTGACGGAATCACCTACGCAAAGGGAGCCTCGGTCCTCAAGCAGCTGGTGGCCTGGGTTGGAAGAGATGCCTTCTTCAAGGGCGTTGCCAGCTACTTCAAAAAACACCAGTGGAAGAACACCGAACTAACGGATCTTTTGGTTGAACTTGAAAAGGAAAGTGGTCGCGAGCTAACCAGCTGGTCCGAGCTTTGGCTTGAGACGGCAGGAGTGAATACCCTAAAGCCCAAGATTGAGACTAAAGATGGCACCATCACGTCTTTTGTGATTGAACAAACCCCGCAAGAAGGTCACGACTACTTGCGTCCTCACCGAATGGGAGTGGGCCTATTCAATCTTCAAGACGGAAAGCTGAAGCGAGTAGAGAGCATCGAGTTAGATGTTGCAGGCAAAGAAACTAAGGTCGATCAACTGATTGGTAAGAAGCTGCCGGACCTAGTTTTGCTAAACGATGGAGATTTGGCCTATGCCAAGATTCGCCTCGATGATGCCTCCAGAAAAGTGGCCTTGGCAAACCTCTCCGACATCGAAGACTCACTTGCCAGAACGTTAGTTTGGACCGCTGCCTGGGATGCCACGCGAGATGGTGAGGCGCCTGCCAGCGAGTTTGTGAAATTGGTGTTGAGACACATTGCCGCAGAAACAGAATCCACCACCGTAACCACACTTCTGCGACAGCTTGTCACAACCGGTGTGCTGTATGTAAGAGAGTCAAACCGCGAGCAGACGCTCAGTGAGATTGCATCCGGCCTTATGGAGCTTACAGAGGCTGCTAAGCCAGGTAGCGATAACCAGTTGCAGTTTGCCAAGTTTGTTCCGCAGTTTGCGCGCACCAACCAACAGCTCGATTGGTTGGAAGCAGTTCTAAGCGGCAGCAAGAAGATTGCTGGACTAGAGGTTGATCAGGATCTTCGCTGGGAGCTGCTAACCGGCCTTGTGATTGGTGATAGAGCTGGCGAGGCTGAGATTGCCAAGGAACTAGAGCGCGACAACACGGCCAATGGACAAAAATTTGCTGCAGCTTGCCGCGCTGCCATTCCTACCGAAGCTGCCAAGCAAGCTACGTGGCACAGCCTGACTGAAACCGAGGACTACAGCAACACCCTGGTCAATAGCGCATCCCTTGCCTTTGGCCGCGTCAATGACCTTGCACTGCTAAAGCCATTTGCTGATAAGTACCACGAAGTTGCACTCAAAATCTGGAACAGCCGCACCTATCACATTGCTGCCTACCTTCTAACAAACCTCTATCCGGTGCAGCTAGCAAGTCAGGAACTCGCTGATCGGACCAAAGCTCTGATTGACAAAGCAGAGATTAAGGAAAAACCAGCTCTTCGAAGAATTCTGGTTGAAAACTTAGCTGGGCTAGAGCGAGGACTAAAAGCACAAAAGGCGGATAACTGATGGAGCTAGGCGTTGTGTTAGAGCAGTGGTCAATCCCCATCAATATTGCTGTTGTTCTGGTAGTTGCAATCATTGCAAAAGCAATGCTGTCTGCTGCCACCAGGCGCGTAGTAAGAACAGTGATTGGTGGCGTTAGCAAAGTTCAACGTGCAGACCTAGATCAAGTACTAGCTGAACAAAGACTGGCCGCTAGAACCAAAACCATTGCCAGTGTTTTGGATAACTTTGCAACCTGGCTAATCACTATTACCGCCATTGTCATGGTGCTGAGCGAGTTGGGGGTAAATGTTGGTGCCCTAATCGCTGTTTCAACAGTGGTTGGAGCAGCCATTGGTTTTGGTGCTCAGACCCTGGTGAAGGATCTCATTAGCGGATTGTTCATTGTCTTCGAAGACCAATACGGTGTTGGTGACCGGGTGCAGCTAGATGGTGTGACTGGAATCGTTGAGCGAGTGGGACTGCGAGTGACAGAAGTAAGAGATGAAAATGCTGTCTTGTGGTTCATACGCAATGGCGAAATCCTCAAAGTCGGAAATTTCTCGCAAGAAAAGAAGCGAAGCAAGCGCAGAGCGAAGTAATTGCAAACCTTTTTTGAACGGGTAGGCGGCGAAGCGGTATTTGAGAAACTCGCCTCTGAGTTTTATCGAGGCGTGAGCACCGATCCCCTTTTGAGCCCTATGTATCCACCAGAGGACATGGCTGGTGCGGAGCGCAGACTGCGAATGTTTTTAGAGCAGTACTGGGGAGGACCCGACACCTATCAAAAAGAGCGCGGACATCCAAGACTGCGAATGCGACATGCTCAATTTCCAATTGGACCAAAAGCAAGAGATGCCTGGCTTTCACATATGAGAGCAGCCGTTGATTCTCTTCGTTTATCCCCTGCCGATGATGCCGAGCTGTGGGATTACCTTCAGCGTGCTGCTCACGCAATGCTCAATACTTTTGAGAACTAAGCGACTTTGAAACTTTGCTTGGCCATCACGTGGCCATAGCTTGAAGTCAATCTCACCCAGCCATTGGTGCGAAAAACTCTAATCTCTTCGTCTTTTTGCATAAACCCAAGGCCCGCCATGGCAAAAGCACTTCCGCCTGGCAAATTGAATTCCAAGCTCACTGTCTTGCCCCAAATGCCCAGTCGAACTCGTGCTGCAATTGCACTACCCACGCTGGTTGGCAAACTCTTCGCAACTTCTTCAATTCCATCTTTTGCCCACTTAGTGATCTGCTCTTGGGAGACAACGCCAAATTCTTCCCAGCCTTGGCGAGGAGGGGTAACGCCAGTCCAGGCAGCTCGAGCGGTTTCCTTAGGCAATTTCACATCGCTTGATTGATCGTTGATGTTTTCAAGCACTTCCGCAATGGAATAACTCGAGTCCAACTCGCTAATACCCGCAAGTCTGATAGTCCTCAACCCAAGGATGGTTGGGCCGTCGCTTAGAAGCGAACCTGAATAAATCGGTGAGACATAGCAGGCCAATACATCGCCAAATGCTCGAAACTTCACAACCGCGTCATCGTCCAGCCGCTTGGCTCTCAAAAGAAAGGACTTGAGATCTGCGGTGTCGCGGGGGTCTGGAAATCGAAGTGTTTGCATTAGAAAACTAAACTAGTGGGAAAGAGGCGGTTACATGCTTGAACCCATTATCCCAGCAGATCCCATAGCTGACTTAGTTGATGTCCTGAACCTCAAACAGCTTCCTGATGGGAACTACTTAGGTAGGACCCAGTGGATGCCGCACGGTCGAGTCTTTGGTGGACAGGTGCTGGCGCAATCCTTGGTTGCTGCCATGAAAACTGTCGAGCCAGATAGACCTGTCCACTCCCTACACAGCTACTTCCTACGTCCTGGCGACATCCACAAAGAAATCGCGTTCGAAGTGGAAAATCTAAGAGATGGGAAGAGCTTTTCTGCCAGAAGAGTCAAGGCCCTGCAAGACGGCAAACCGATATTCGTTCTGAGTTGCTCATTTCAATTACCCGCCGCTGGAGTCGAGCACCAGGAAGTCATGCCAGCGAACTTGCCAGATCCCGAATCACTTCCATCAGCCAGTGACCTGCTCTCAAAGTTTGATCACCCTGCGACTAACTATTGGTCCAAGGCCAGACCGTTTGACCTAAGGCATGTCACAGAACCGGTTTATCTTCGTCCTGCTAAAGAACAAGTGGCAGAGCAATTGATTTGGTTCAAGGCAATAAGCCCATTGCCGAGTGATCTGACAACCCAGACAGCTGCCTTGGCATATGCATCTGATTACACGATCTTGGAATCTATTTTGAAAAAGCACAATCTAAGTTGGGCCCATCCAGGCCTAAACACTGCCAGTCTGGATCACGCACTTTGGTTCCACACTCAACCAAACGTCAATGAATGGATGCTCTATGTCCAGCACTCCCCTGCTGCACAGTCAGGACGAGGACTGGCGTTTGGTTCAATCTTTTCCAGATCAGGGCAGCTTTTGGCATCGGTTGCCCAAGAGGGCATGGTGCGAGTGCCGGAGCTGCGTTAGTCGCGCGTAAGTCTGCGATAAGCAGAGCGATGAGGCTTGGCGGCTTCTGGACCTAGTCGCTCAACCTTGTTCTCTTCATATGCTTGGAAGTTACCCTCAAACCAGTACCAACGATCTGGTGTCTCATCATCACCTTCGTAGGCAAGGATGTGAGTTGCGACCCTGTCTAGGAACCAACGGTCGTGAGTAATAACTACTGCGCAACCAGGGAATTCAAGCAAGGCATTTTCAAGTGATGCCAGTGTTTCAACATCGAGATCGTTGGTTGGTTCATCTAGCAGCAAAAGATTTCCACCCTGCTTCAAAGTAAGAGCTAGATTCAAACGGTTTCTCTCACCACCTGAGAGAACACCAGCCTTCTTCTGCTGATCGCCACCTTTGAATCCGAAGGCTGCGACATAGGCGCGAGAGGGCATCTCGACTTGCCCGACTTGAATGTGGTCAAGACCGTCAGAAACAACTTCCCAGAGAGTCTTTTGTGGATCAATTCCTGCTCGGTTTTGATCAACATAGGAAATCTTTACAGTTTCACCGATTTTTAGTTCGCCACCATCTAGCTTCTCAAATCCAGTGATGCACTTAAAGAGTGTTGATTTACCAACACCGTTTGGTCCGATGATTCCAACGATGCCGTTTCTGGGCAGGCTGAAGGAAAGGTCAGTGAAAAGAGCTCTTCCCTCAAATCCTTTGCTGATTTTCTTGGCTTCAATCACAACGTCGCCAAGACGTGGTCCTGGTGGAATCTGAATTTCTTCAAAGTCCAGCTTGCGAGTTTTATCTGCCTCAGCGGCCATCTCCTCGTATCGGGCAAGACGGGCCTTCGACTTCGTTTGCTTAGCCTTGGGGCTAGAACGTACCCATTCCAGCTCATCTTTCAAACGCTTTTGCAGCTTGGCGTCTTTCTTACCCTGCACCTCAAGACGCTCAGCCTTCTTCTCCAAATAGGTTGAGTAGTTGCCTTCATATGGATAAGCGCGGCCTCGATCAAGCTCCAAAATCCAACCCGCCACGTTATCTAGGAAGTAACGGTCGTGAGTTACGGCGAGAACCGCTCCTGGATACTTAGCAAGGTGCTGCTCAAGCCACAAAACAGATTCTGCATCTAAGTGGTTGGTTGGCTCATCCAGCAATAAAAGATCTGGCTTCTGAAGTAGCAGCTTGCAAAGAGCTACTCTTCTGCGCTCACCACCGGAGAGAACATTTACAGGAGTGTCAGAAGGTGGACAGCGCAGAGCATCCATTGCCTGCTCAAGCTGATTCTCTAAATTCCAACCGTCAGCTGCATCAATCTGCTCCTGAAGTGTTCCCATCTCGGCTAGTAGTGCGTCGTAATAGGCATCAGGGTTTGCGAGCTCAGCGCTAATTTCATTGAAGCGATCAATCTTTCCCTTGAGCTCAGCTACCGCCTCTTCAACGTTTCCTAAAACTGTTTTTGTTTCGTCCAGTGGCGGCTCCTGCAGAAGAATGCCAACTGTGTAGCCCTCGGCCAATCTCGCTTCACCATTGGATGCGGTCTCAAGGCCTGCCATGATTTTTAGAACAGTGGACTTACCGGCGCCATTGGGACCAACCACGCCAATCTTGGCGCCTGGCAGAAATGCCAGTGTCACGTCATCCAGGATGACTTTGTCTCCATGCGCTTTACGCGCCTTAATCATTTGATAAATGAATTCAGCCACTTGTAATCGATTCCTGAGATATGGAAGAAGCTCTCTTCGCCAACTGCTGAGGGATAGTTTATCCCTTACGGTGTAATGGAGTTACTAAGTGCAGAAGGCGAAGAGAGCCCACGGGATCGTTGGTTAGGGGGCCGATTGATCCCGTCGGAGGCTAGGCGGGTTGAAGTTCTGCCTCCGAGTCCTCTTCCGTAATTGCGGTTCGCTCAAAGCTGGTGGTTCCAAAACTCAAATCGTGCCCAATGGCATCAGCATCAATCTCAACGCTGGTGCCGCTTCGTTCACCGTTATCCCAGTCACGAATGCGCAGCTTGCCCTGGACAATCACTCGGTCGCCCTTGGCTAGCGAAGCACCGGAGTTGATAGCGAGCTTTCGGAAAGCTGAAACGGTGAACCAATTGGTGTCGCCTGTAACCCAGGTATTTTTCTCTGGATCAAATTTCCGATAGCTGCTTGCTAAGCGAAAACTAATTACGTTCAGGCCACTTTCAGTCACCACCTGACGGGGCGTAGTAGCAATTAGGCCGCGAATACAGACCTGTTCTGTCATGAAATCCCTTCCTGTTGTTTGGCATAGTTTGCGACTACTAGCCCAATCGCAACAGGGGGTCAGAAAAAGCTGTGGATAACTATTTCAATAGGTGTGAAAACTTGCTTCGAACCTTGGCGACCTTTGGGGCCACCACTGCTAGGCAATAGCCCTGGTTTGGATTCTTTGCAAAAAAGTCCTGGTGATATTCCTCGGCTGTGAAGAAATCAGAAAGCTGAGTTACCTCGGTAACAATTCGATCGCCCCAGATTTCCTTCGCCCGCTCGATGGAGCTTTCAAACAGATGCTTTTGCTCAGGCGTTGAGTAGAACATGGAAGATCGATACTGGGTGCCAATGTCGTTGCCCTGCCGATTGAGCTGGGTTGGGTCGTGCAGAGTGAAAAATATGTCCAGAATCTGCTCTGACGAAATGGTGGCTGGATCAAATTCAATCGACACTACTTCGGCGTGACCAGTGTTGCCATCGCATACCTGCTCGTAGCTGGGGTTTGGTTTAGTTCCTCCGGTATAGCCGCAGGTAATGTCAGAAATGCCAGCGAATTGGCTGTAAGCCGAATCCAGGCACCAGAAACAGCCACCGCCGAGTACAAATTTCTCCATGGCAATCTAAACTTTCTACCTGTGCGGATTGTTCCGCAAAACCGGAAGGTATGGCAAAGCCTAATTGAGTCATAAAAACCCCGCTCTGGGAGTTCTGTTTGCCCTGTCCGCGGCAATCCTGTTCGGCCTAAATGCCTCAACCACCAAGGTCATCATTGGTTCAGGGATTTCTGCTGAGCAAGTTGTATTTATTCGTTCTTTATTTACTGGTGGCATTGCTTTGAGCTGGGTCTTGCTAACTGCTCCAAAAACCATGAAGGTTCCTGCTCGCATGATTCCCAGACTTTTGCTACTTGGAGTAATTGGTGTTGGGCTTTTGCAATGGAGTTATTCGCAAGCTGTCTTTTTCTTGCCAATAGGTATAGCGCTCTTGCTTGAATACACGGCCGTGTTGTGGGTGCCGATTATTGCTTTGATTATCTTCAAAGAAAGAGTCAAGAAACAAATCTGGTTAGGAGCAGCGCTTGTCTTGGGAGGACTAGCTGTCGTGGCCCAAATCTGGGATAGCCAACTGAACGCTCTGGGAGTCTTCTACGCATTTCTGGCTGCTGCTGCTCTAACGGTTCACTTGATCACAGGTGAGCGAATTCAGCGAACCCTACCTACCAATGTGACTCTCGCGTATGGCATGAGTATTGCCACACTTTTCTTCCTGCCATTTGCAAACATCGGCGAATTAGATCTCTCACTCTTAAGTTCGTCAATAAACCTTGAGGGGAACCTGGCAGCAGTCGATGTTCCACTCTGGCTTGCACTGACATTTATGGGGGTCTTTGGAAGTTTCCTTCCGATGGCCCTCACTTATTTGGCGCTGAGAAATCTCTCGGCAACTCTGGTTGGAGTAGTGGCTACGGCAGAAACCATCTTGGCTGCACTCTTTGCACTTCTGTGGCTAGGTGAACAAATTTCACTCACCCAGTTCCTTGGCAGTATCGTGGTGATTGCAGGAATCCTCCTGGCACAAACTGCCAGAGAATCAAAGAGCGAAAAGGCGGTCGAATAAGTGGCGACAGTAGAGCTAACCCTCGAAACGTTTGAAAACACGATTGCTAAAGAAGGAATCACATTCGTTGACTTCTGGGCAGAGTGGTGTGGACCATGTCGCATGTTTGGACCAATCTTTGAAAAGGCTTCGGATGAAAACCCGGAGATAACCTTCGGCAAAGTCGATACTGAGGCTCAGCAGGAACTTGCGGGAATGGCAGGCATTACTTCAATTCCAACCCTGATGATCTTCCGCGATGGAATTTTGCTGTTCAATCAAGCTGGTGCTCTTCCTGGTCCTGCGCTAGATGAGCTGATTGGCAAGGTCAAGGAACTCGACATGGATCAGGTTCGGGCTGAGATTGCCAAGGAGTCTGGCAACTAAATGCGCAACAACTCGCTAGCGATGCTGGGAACCATCGCAGCAGTTGGTGTACTTGCTTGGTGGATCGGATTCTTTGACCCCACCACCTGCACCCCCGGCACCGAACAAGCCGGCTGGACTTCCTGCGAGGCAATCGCTCAAGAGCGAACCATTGCTCTTTGGTTACTGGTCGCAGTAGTCATCACCGCGAGTGTTGTTTGGCTGTTCAGGAAGCGGAAATAACTTCACTAGCTGCTCTATAGGCAAGCTCAGGAAAAGCGTGCTGGACAGCTGGGTGTGTAACCAGTCCCTCGTGTGCATTTAGGCCCAGTGCAAGTGCAGCATCATCTTGCAATGCCCTCTTCCAACCTTTGCCTGCAATTGCCAACACGTAAGGCAAGGTCGCATTGGTTAGCGCAACAGTAGAAGTTGCTGGCACAGCGCCAGGCATATTTGCAACACAGTAATAAATGCTCTGATGAACGGGGAAAGTTGGATCATCGTGAGTAGTAGGTCTAGATCCCTCGAAGCAGCCGCCTTGGTCAATTGCAATGTCGACCAGCACTGATCCTGGCTTCATGGTCTTCACCATTTGGTCAGTAACGAGCTTCGGGGCTTTCTCGCCTGGAATCAGAACTGACCCGATGACAAGATCCGCATCTCTCAGCTGATTAGAAATTTCGTAGGAAGTGGAGACTCTGGTCTGCACACCTGGAAACATGTTTTCAATTTCGCGAAGCCTTGGTAGAGAAAGATCAATCACAACAACATCTGCACCCATTCCGTGTGAGACACGAGCTGCTTCTGTTCCAGCAACACCGCCACCAATCACAACCACTTTTGCTCTTGGTGTTCCTGGCACGCCGCCCATCAAAATTCCTCGACCACCCATGGTCTTCATTAGCTGAGTTGCTCCAATTTGGGCGCTCAGTCTTCCAGCAACTTCACTCATTGGCTGAAGAAGTGGCAGCATTCGATTTGGAAGCTGAACTGTTTCATAGGCGATTGCTGTCGTGCCCGATTTCAAAATTGCATCTGTGCAGTCTTTCGAGGCTGCGAGGTGAAGGTATGTGAAGAGAGTCTGACCTTTTCGCATTAGAGGGTACTCAGCAGCGATAGGTTCTTTAACCTTCACAATCATGTCTGCAGCCGACCAAACCGATTGAGCGTCTTTTGCTATACCTGCGCCAGCTGCTTGGTAATCCGAGTCAGCGAAACCAGATCCAACGCCGGCGGAGGTTTCAATCAATACTTTGTGACCACGGCTGACCAATTCCTGCGCACCGGCAGGCGTCATCGCGACTCGATTTTCGTTGTTCTTGATTTCCTTCGGGACTCCGACCAGCACTGTCTTCTCCTTAGTCAAAACTTGCTTGATTCTGACGCTATCTGCGGAAAAAATCACTAATTGACGAAGATAATTCGAACAACTAGCGTTGTAAGCCTAGGTAATTCGAAGAAACTGAGATATGCAATGCCAACATCGAAGAAAGTTCAACCTGTAGAGCTAGATCAGCAAGACCGTCAGATGCTGCAGATTCTTTCCAGCAACGGCCGAATATCCAATGCTGATTTAGCAGCAGCCCTGGACCTTGCCCCCTCCACCACCCTGATGCGCCTGCGTCGATTGATGGAGCAGGGGGTCATTCAATCCTTCAGTGCAGACATATCTCCTAGTGCAATCGGCCTTGAACTGCAGGCGCTCATCTCCGTCACGCTGCGAGCTGGCGCAAGAGCAAACCTTGCTGACTTTATGAAGACCATGCGGGAGCATCCGCAAGTAGTGCAAGTCTTTTTCCTGGGAGGCCAGGAGGACTTTATGGTGCATGTGGCAGTAAAGGATTCGGATGAAGTTCGAGAGTTTGTCTTGGAGCAGCTAAGCAACAATCCGGTAGTTGCCAACACCAGGACCAACCTGGTGTTCGACCATTTTCATAAGGGCCCAATTAGCTAGAGTGGTCGGCGGAGCAAAGGAGCCGCGAGTTGACCTCTGAGATGCACAACCCTCAGTCTGCCGACCAACTGCGCAAGGCTATTTTTGATTACGCCTCCCAGCGATTTGATTACAACCCCCCGCCGCTTGATGGACCAGCAACTCCAGATGAACTTGCAGCAAGTGTTGGCCAGACCATCACAGAAGAAGGATTGGGCGGCGAAAACGCTCTGAGGCTTTTTGCCGACAAACTGGCACCTGCAACCATCTCAACTGATCACCCTGGATTCTTATCTTTCATCCCCGCTGCACCAACTGAGGCAGCCAGCCTTTTTGATTTGGTGGTTTCTGCAAGCTCCATCTACGGAGGATCTTGGCTAGAGGGATCTGGTGCTGTTTATGCAGAGAATCAGGTTTTGTCGTTCTTAGCTAAAGAATTTGGACTGCCCGAGGGTGCTGGTGGTGTGTTTGTTCAAGGTGGAACACTTGGCAACCTTTCGGCCTTAGCAGTTGCCAGAGAAGAAGCAAATAAACGAGGTTCAAAAAACTGGACCATCATTTGCAGCGAAGAAGCCCACTCTTCAATTCAATCTGTTGCCATGGTCCTAGGTGTTCAAACCACCAAGGCAGCTAGCGGCGAAAAAGGTTTGATTGATTATCAATCAGCTAAGCAAGCCGTTGACGAAGCCCATGCTCAGGGTCTTTCCCCGATGGCGATTGTTGGAACCGCTGGCACAACTAACTTTGGAATCATTGACGACTTGGCTGGTCTTGCCAAGTTAGCTAAAGAGCTAAACATCTGGTTCCACGTCGACGGCGCCTATGGCCTAGCTGGAGCATTAATTCCAGAGTTGCGTTCCAGTTTCCATGGAATTGAACAGGCAGACTCCTTCATAGTTGATCCACACAAGTGGTTATTTGCTCCTTTCGATGCGTGTGCCTTGGTTTATCGAAATCCAGTTTTGGCAAAACAAACTTTCTCGCAGCACGGTGAATACCTGGAGCCCATCAATAAATCAATTGAGTGGAACCCGTCGGATTATGCATTCAATCTCTCCAGACGTGCTCGCGGTTTGCCTCTTTGGTTCTCCCTAGCCACTCACGGCGTGGCAAAGTATCGCTCTGCTCTTCGTCAAAACGTTGAGCTCGCTCACCAAATTGCTGATGAAATCGACAAACGCCCTAGCTTGAAACTGGTAAGAAAACCTCAGTTATCAGTGGTGGTTTTTGAAAAAGAAGGTTGGGAAATGTCAGACTACGAGAAATGGTCTGAAAAGCTACTGTCTGACCAGCTGGCTTTTGTGCTGCCTTCCTCTCTCAGGGGCAAGGCCCACACCAGGTTTGCGATTGTCAATCCGCAGACTAGTTTTGAGTTGTTAGTTGAGATCTTGGATTCGATGGACAAATGAAGATAACTTTTACACCTGCCCCCACTTCACTTTCACGCATTCGCAAACCAGAGCGAGCTATTGTCACTGTTGCGGCTTTGCAATTTGCCTGGAAAGAAGATGCTAAGGAGCATGCCAGCCAGATTGAGCTGGCTGTAAAGGAAGCCAAAGCAAAAGGCGCACAAATTATCTTTTTGCCAGAATTGACACTTTCACGCTATCCAGCGGACGTGTGCCCCACTGCCGCGCCAAATCAAACCGCTGAGAAATTGGCCAATGGGCCAACTGCTACTTTGCTCAAGCGTTTAGCTCGTGAAAATGAAATCTTTGTTCACGGTTCCCTTTTTGAATATCAGCCCTTCGAAGACGGGCGGGGACTAAACACTGCAATCTTGATTGATCCAAATGGCGAAGTGGTTGGCCGCACCCCAAAGCTGCATATTCCTGTGACCGAGGGTTATTTTGAAGATCAATACTTCCAACCTGGACCAAGCCAAGATCCTTATCCGGTCTATGAACTGAGTCTGGAAGGAAAGCCAAAACTCGGTCTTCCAACTTGCTGGGATGAGTGGTTCCCCGAAGTCGCCAGAGCATATGGGTTGGCCGGTGCAGACATCCTTTGTTACCCCACCGCTATTGGATCAGAGCCAGATCATCCAGATTTTGACACTGAGCCGCTTTGGCGAGCGGTTATTGTTTCACATGCCATTGCCAATGGTCTATTTATTGTGGTTCCAAATAGATATGGACACGAGGGTATTTTGAACTTCTACGGAAGCTCATTCATCGTTGACCCTTATGGCCGAATCCTGGCACAAGCATCTCGTGATCAAGATGAGCTTTTGATTGCAGAGCTAGATCTTGATCAGCGCAGAGACTGGTTGGAACTATTTCCTTTCTTTGCAACCAGAAGACCTGACACCTATAAATCACTAACCGATCCTGTGGTAAACCCCCGCACCACCGGCGGCCAGGGCGAGCAGGGTGGCATCCCTGGACTGAAGCCATGAGAATGCCGGCAGAGTGGGAGAAACACTCTCGTACTTGGGTGGCGTTTCCACACACTGGTTACACGCTTGGTGAAACTGAGGATGAAATCAAAGCTGCCTATAAAACCTGGTCGAATGTTGCCAATCAGGCATCTGATTTTGAGCCTGTGAGCGTGGTCGTTCATCCAGCAGATGTAAAAGTTGCCCAGCAATATCTATCTAAAGCAATAGAACTGGTTGAAATTGAAATAGATGATGCGTGGATTAGAGATTCCGGTCCGACCTTTGCAATTGAAAACAACCAGCTGGTGGCAATTTACTGGGTTTTCAATGGTTGGGGTGGCCAAGGCTGGGCCAAATTTGATCAGGATGCCAAATTAGCTTCCAGAATTGCTGATTACCTTGGTTTGAGTCGAATCGGTTCGGAGCTAACAAATGAAGGTGGTGGAATTCACGTAAATGGCTCAGACACCGTTCTGCTGACAGAGACCGTTCAACTCGGCAAGGAGCGCAACCCGAACTGGACCAAAGAGCAAGTTGAAAAAGAAATCCACGCCAAACTTGGAACCAGCAAAGCGGTTTGGCTCAAGCGCGGACTGACCCGCGACTACGAAGAATTTGGCACTAAGGGTCACGTTGACATCGTTGCTTGCTTCACTCCTGATGGCAAAGTTCTATACCACGACCAAAGAAACTCGTCTCACCCCGACTTTGCAGTTTCGGCCGAAGTAAAGCAAATCCTTTCAGCTAGCCAACTTGAACTAATTGCAATCCCAGCACCAGAGACTCAAAAAGATAGCCATGGCTTTGTGGATTACAGCTATATCAACCACTATGTCCTAAATGATGGCGTTCTACTGTGCTCCTTTGATGACAAGATGGATAAAGAGGTGCAGGCGATGCTGCGAGATGTTTATCCAGGACGTGAGATTCGCTTAGTGGATGCCAGAGAACTCTTTGCTAGAGGTGGCGGTATCCACTGCATTACCCAGCAGCAACCAGCAATTTAGGAGAAGAAGTGAGCAGAACACCCACGCCGATTGACCAACTCTCTAACGACTGGGTTAGGCACTTAGCGAAGAAATATCCGAGCTATGCCACCTACCTAGGTTTTCCTGGTGGCGAGCGGGACATGGATGATCACTCCCCCGAAGCACTAAAGCAGGCTAGAGAAGATGCTGCCGAGCAGATTAGAAAACTAGAAGCGCTGCAACCGCAAGATGCAGTTGACGAAGTAAGCAAAGATGCACTGCTTCAAGAGCTAAAGAAGGAAGTAAAAACATATGACGCAGGTCTTTACTTCCGAGACCTGAATAACATCGCATCGCCTGCTCAGGGTGTGAGAGACATTTTTGATCTATCTGCTACCGCAACCGAGAGTGATTGGGACAATCTGGCAGCTCGAATGCATAAAGTTGCCGAGTCACTTGGCGGCTATGCCGAGACGCTAAGAGTTTCTATCAAAAATAACGATGCTCCAGCTCGTCGCCAAGTCGAAGAAGTTATTAATCAAGTCAACCAAATCACTGCAGCTGATGGGTTCTTTAGGGAGTTTGCCAAAAACGCAAAACCCGAATCCGGTGAGCTTTCCGCTTCGCTCAAGCAAGAGCTGCAAAATGCAGCAGAAGCAGCAACCGAGGGTTATGCGCAGTTTGGTGAGTTTTTGAAAAATGAACTGCTCCCCAACGCGTCCACGAAAGATTCCATTGGCAGGGAGCGTTACGCCCTTCTGAGCGAAAGATTTTTGGGGGCAGTAATTGATCCGGATGAAACCTACGAATGGGGACGTCAAGAACTAGCGCGAATTATTGCCGAGCAACAGGAAGTTGCAAACATCATCAAACCCGGCGCCAGCATCGAGGAAGCCTTTGATATTTTGGACAAGGATCCCAAGAGCAAGCTTTATGGCACCGAAGAGCTGCAGAAGTGGATGCAGAATCTTTCAGATCAAGCAATTGAAAAGCTCAATGGGGTTCACTTTGAAATTGCCGAGCCAATTCGCAAACTCGAGTGCATGATTGCCCCAACCAAACACGGTGGCATCTACTACACCGGTCCAACGGATGACTTTTCCAGACCGGGAAGAATGTGGTGGTCAGTTCCAGAAGGTGTAACTGAATTCAACACTTGGCGCGAAACGACAACTGTTTACCACGAGGGTGTGCCTGGTCACCACTTGCAAATCGCTCAGTCAGTCTTTGTCAAAGATCAACTCAATGACTGGCGTCGATTGGCAGCTGGAACTTCTGGTCACGCCGAAGGTTGGGCCCTCTATGCCGAGCGCTTGATGGAAGGATTTGGATTCCTAGATGATCCAGCTGATCGAATGGGAATGCTCGATGGTCAGAGAATGCGAGCAGCCAGAGTGGTGCTCGACATCGGCGTTCACACAGAAAAACAGAACCTAGATGGCACCGGAGTATGGGACTTTGACTACGCCCTTAACTTCATGACCAAGAATGTCAATCTAAATCCAGAGTTTGTCCGATTTGAAGTCACTCGCTACTTCGGTTGGCCTGGTCAGGCTCCGAGCTACAAAGTCGGTCAGCGAATTTGGGAGCAGATTTTGGCTGATTACAAAGCTCGCAAAGGCGCAAACTTCAGCCTGAAGGAATTCCACAAGGTGGCACTAAACCTAGGTGGACTTGGGCTAGACAGTCTGCGCAGAGCTATGGAGCGAGCCTAAACGGCGTTTTTTGGTTACGCTTAGGCGCATGTCTAAGGTTCTTTCCTCGCTACCAACTGGTGAAAAGGTTGGTATCGCATTTTCAGGTGGTCTTGACACATCTGTGGCAGTTGCCTGGATGAAGGAAAAGGGTGCAATTCCCTATGCCTACACCGCGAACCTTGGTCAATATGACGAACCTGACATTGATTCTGTTCCTGCCAGGGCCAAAGAATATGGTGCGCAGGGTGCTCGTTTGGTTGACTGCCGCGAACAACTGGCAGAAGAAGGTCTGGTCGCAATCGCCTGTGGTGCATTCCACATCAGAACCGGCGGCAAGGTTTACTTCAACACCACTCCCCTAGGAAGAGCAGTAACAGGAACTTTGCTGGTTAGAGCCATGCAAGAAGATGGTGTTTCAATCTGGGGTGATGGCTCTACATATAAGGGCAATGACATTGAGCGCTTCTACCGCTACGGATTACTAGCTAACCCAAACCTCAAGATTTACAAGCCTTGGCTGGATGAGAAATTTGTTGCAGAGCTTGGTGGCAGAGCCGAAATGAGCCATTGGCTGCAGGAAAGAAATCTGCCATATCGTGCATCTTCAGAGAAGGCCTATTCCACGGATGCCAATCTGCTTGGAGCAACTCACGAAGCAAAGAGCCTGGAGCTCCTATCGACGTCCTATTCAATCGTTGAACCAATTATGGGAGTTAAGTTCTGGGATGAGAGCGTTGCTATCAAGCCCGAGCAAGTCAGCATCAGTTTTGAGCAGGGCAGACCGGTTGCAATTAACGGAAAGAAGCTGAAGTCTGCGTTTGAAATATTGTCGCTCGCTAATGAAATTGGTGGTCGCCACGGCCTCGGTATGAGCGACCAGATCGAAAACAGGATTATCGAAGCTAAGAGCCGCGGTATTTATGAAGCGCCTGGCATGGCGCTTCTCCACATTGCTTACGAAAGACTAATTAGCGCCATTCATAACGAAGACACCATCGCCAGCTATCACGAGCAGGGCAGAAGAATGGGAAGGCTTTTATATGAAGGCCGCTGGCTTGATCCGCAAACTCTAATGATTAGAGAGTCTCTGATGCGCTGGGTTGCCTCAGCTATCAACGGCACTGTCACTATAGAACTCAGAAGAGGCGACGACTACACCATCTTGGACACAACTGGCGAGCTCTCCTACCACCCAGAAAAACTTTCGATGGAGAAGACCGAGGATGCAGCTTTTGGGCCAGCCGATCGAATTGGTCAGCTAACCATGCGCAACCTAGACATTGCTGACACCCGAAGCAAGCTAGATCTCTATCGCAAACAGGGTCAGATTGATAGTGGAAACTTGGAGCTGACCTAATTGAGCACCCACATTGCAGCCAAGCCAGGCGAAATTGCAGAATCTATCCTCTTACCGGGAGATCCACTTCGAGCCAAATGGATCGCTGAGAACTTTTTTGAGAACCCTGTGCAATACAACTCGGTTCGAAACATGTTCGGTTACACCGGCACCGTGAATGGAAAGAGAGTTTCGGTGCAGGGAACTGGAATGGGTGCACCTTCAATCGGTATTTATGCCTATGAGCTATTCAATGACTATGGAGTTCAAAAAGCGATTCGCGTTGGAACAGCTGGCGGTCTTGCCCCAACCAAACTTCGAGATGTTGTCATCGCAATCTCCGCATCAACTGATTCCAAGATCAACCGCAGAACTTACGGTGACCTGGATGTTGCTCCAGCTGCCAGCTATGAACTGCTAGAAAAGGCAGTGGCTAAGGCCAGAGACAAGCAGATTCCCCACCACATTGGCATGGTGGCGTCGGGGGATCTGTTCTACGACGAAACCGATTCGCTAGACCAATGGAAAAAACTTGGCGTATTGGCTCTGGAAATGGAAACCAGTCAGCTCTACACCCTTGCAGCCAAGTTTCGCCGTCAAGCGCTGAGCATCGTGACAGTCTCGGACATGATGGATGGATCTGGTCACACATCAGCTGAAGAGCGCGAAAGTGGATTTAGAAACATGGTTGAACTTGCGCTAGCGGCGCTCTAAGAAAGAAATACTTTGCCTTCTACATCCAACTTGCTTGGTTTTTTGGTTTTGGCAATTGTCATCATTGTGGTGCCAGGGCCAAGCGTCTTGTTTGCCATAGGCCGGGCCCTGGTGCTTGGCACCAAATTGGCAATTCTCTCGGTTTTAGGCAATGCGCTGGGTGTTGGATTACAGATTGTTGTTGTGTCATTAGGTCTCGGGGTCCTAATTCAACAGGCGCCTGGATTGTTCTTCGTAATTAAGGTTACTGGCGCTCTTGTCATCACCTACTTGGGAATTAGAGCTATTTTGGATCGGGCCAAATTGGAACTGGCCGATGAAAAATCAAATTCCGGCAGAGCTGTTCTGCAACAGTCAATCGCTGTCGGCATCACCAACGCTAAAACCTTTGTCTTTTTTATAGCGGCCCTTCCTTCCTTTGTCTCGCCCGTCGATGGGAACCCAGTTCTCCAAATGCTGTTGCTTGGCCTAATTTTTAGTGTGATTGGCATTGCGTCCGACATGGTTTATGCCGTCGCAGCAGGAAAGGCAAGAGAGTGGTTATCCACATCGTCTGAACGACTTGCAAACTTTAGGGGCGTAGGTGGTTTAGCTTTAGCTTGCCTGGGCGTCTACATGCTCTTGGATGCACTGACAATCTTGTAGCAAGAGCTAAATTTCCCCGTCCGTGAGCTTCTCGCCCTTAGGGCGCTTTTGTGAAACTAGAGCGAAGAGGGCTAAGCCTGCAACCAAGACTCCTGCCCCGATGCCATAGGAAATTACATCCTGAGCGCGATTGGCATCCACAAACACGCCAACAAATACCACGGCAATTATTGCCACCACTACGCCAATTAGTTTTGACTTCAGATCATCCAGGTCCTTAACCTGCAGCCATGATGGAACCTTTATGTCACTATCGACAAACAGCTCATAGAGGCCATAGCCAATCACTAGCAAGACTGTGCCCAGAAGGATTGCATCGACCGCCGTCAGGACTTCGACGATGGTGTCCTTTAGCGAAGAATTTGAAGTCAAAGCTTCGACAAAAACCCGCACCATCTCAATCGAGCCTTGAGCCATCAAAAGCAAGGCACCAACAATGGCCGCGAGAGCTGGGACGAATACTGCGTAACGCGTTAGTCCGATTATTTTGCGCATCTGGCAAATCTATACCAACAACCAATTGCCGCTAGGGCGCCCTCGGCAGGAATCGAACCTGCGACCAAGAGATTAGAAGGCTCTTGCTCT
>VFQS010000881.1_pt1 | contig 29843 bp, 21 predicted proteins | sample 3512361 | NCBI WGS metagenome assembly VFQS01 (sample SAMN10412375, study PRJNA504923) | tailings metagenome | isolation source: Relicate 1 Philex TSF3 active mining | place: Philippines
ATTCAAAAAATTGGTATGGTAAAAAATGGGATATTTATACATTAGATTCAATGACCCGATATCCAATTGATGAACAAAAAGGAGTATTATATATGAAAATTATTATTGATAAAGAAAATAAAGAATTAAATAAAAGTATAGAAACATTAGAAAGAATTGTTGAAAATAATAAAGAAGTTTTTATTAGTTTAGAAACATATTTTAAAGGTTTGCGATGGAGTAGAGAAATATTTACGGAAGAGTGGTATTTAAAAGATTTTAATGTATTAGAAGAAGAGAATGATGATTTATTAATTGAAAATTTAATTAAAAATTCTTCAAAACATTTATTTGAAAAAAATAATAATAATAGCGATTTATTAGAAAATATTAATAATAGTAGCAATTTATTTGAAAATGTTAATAATAATAGCGATTTATTAGAAAAGAATGATAATAATGATTTATTAGAAAAGAATAATAATAATAATGATTTATTAGAAAAGAATGATAATAATGATTTATTAGAAAATGTTAATAATAATAGCGATTTATTAGAAAATGTTAATAATAATGATTTATTAGAGAATAATAACAATAATGAAAATAATAGCGATTTATTAGAAAATGTTAATAATAGCAATTTATTAGAAAATGTTAATAATAGCGATTTATTAGAAAATGTTAATAATAGCGATTTATTAGAAAATAATAACAATAATGAAAATAATAGTAATTTATTAGAGAATAATAGTGATAATAATAATTTATTAGGAAAAGAGAATAAAAAAAATAAGGAAAAAAGTAAAAAGATTAAAAAGAGTGATGAAAGTGTAATCTCTTCAACATCATCAAAAATAAAGAAACGTTTTATATTAAATGGAAAAATTTTAAAGTAAAGCGTTTTAAAATAAAAGTAATATTTATTTTAAATAAAATATATTAAAAATAATAAATTTATTATTTTTAAGTGAAAATTTAAATATTTTTTTATTAATTAATAATAGAATAAAAAATAAAAATGTTTAGTTTCATTACAACAGATAAAACCTTAAAGAATGTTTTAATGTTAATTTTAGTAGTTATAGTAATTTTTATTGTATATCAATTATATAAAAATTATATGAGCAAAGAAGGTTTCGAATCAGATAATAATGAAAGTAATGAAAATGATGAGAACGTTCAAGAAAATATGGAAAATCAAGATGATAATCAAAATGAAATAGTAGATCAACAAATGGTTAGTCAAGATACTATGCCAGAAATGATGACAAATCCAGTTGAACGTGATATGCGCAACGCTCAAATGATGAATGTTGCCAACGATCAATTAACCGCACAAGACCTCCTTCCACAAGATAAGTCATCAACATGGGCTCAAGTAAATCCAGAAGGTCAAGGTACATTAGCAAACCAAAACTTTTTACAAGCTGGTTATCATATTGGTATTAATACAGTCGGTCAAACTCTTCGTAATGCTAACTTACAACTTCGTTCAGAGCCACCAAATCCACAAGTTCAAGTAAGTCCATGGTTACAATCAACTATTGAAGCTGATACTTCACGTCGTCCATTTGAAGTAGGTGGATGTGCTTAAATATAATTTTTAATCAAATGTGCTTAAATATAATTTTTAATCAAATGTGCTTAAATATAATTTTTAATCAAATGTGCTTAAATATAATTTTTAATCAAATGTGCTTAAATATAATTTTTAATCAAATGTGCTTAAATATAATTTTTAATCAAATATGCTTAAATATAATTTTTAATAAATAAATTTATTTATTAAGAAATAATTTATATTTTTAATTTAATAATAAAAATATTCTATACTTTATAAATTTAGAATAATTTACCTTCTTTAACTTCTGCCATAATAGGAGTAGCCCACTTTTGTGGATTTTGAGCTTGTAATACTAAACCGAGTTGGCGAACAATAGCACCAAGAGTACCATTAATACCGGCTAAATCGAAAACAGCAATAATTAAATAAACGAGAACACCAATAAGGATTTGGAGAAGAACGAAACCGACGTAAAGTTCCCAAGTTTTGACATCACCGACTTTGCGGTCAAGGACATTTAATACACTTCCAGCCATTTTATATTTTTGTAATTATTATACTTTATAATTAGAAAAAAATTAAATTATTTAATAATAAATATAAAAAATAAAAAATAAAAAAATAAAAAAATAAAAAATAAAAAATAAAAAAATAAAAAATATAAAATTAAAAGAATTTATCTTGGACAAATGAAGATGGAAATATTGATGAAAATCCACTACTATTATTAATGTTATTTTGATTATTATTTTTCATATTAATCTCTTTTTCTAATAATTCTATTTTATTTTCTAAAACTTTTATCTTTTCATCATATAATTTAATACTAATATTTTTAGAATTTAAATTTATATATTCTGCATTTAATGAAATCTTTTGAATATTATAAAGATTATCACTATTATTTCCAATAATAAACTGGTTAGATGGAACATTTTGGGCGTTATAAGCAAAAGAATTTTCACCACTTGTGCTTCCAAATAATGCTATACTATTTTTTGAGAGAGTTTGACTTTTAGAACCTAATGCCAAAGATTGTTCTTGAAAAGTTGTTGCTCCACCAATTGCTAATGAATTAGATTTAATACAATGTGAATTTTCTCCTATTGAAAGTGATTTTAAAATAATAAGAGATTGATCTTCTAATCTCATTACGTGTGATTTATCAAAATTCAAATCGTGAATAATTTTAGTAGTATTGACTATTTCCTTAACTTCTTTATTATTATTATTTAAAGTATTATTTTGTGGAATATATACTGTTTGAGGAGTTGGAATATTTATTTTATTTGCTGATTTTAATTCATAACTTCTATTTTCATCTTGGACGATTAATGTAATAAAACCGTCTTTTGAAACATCGAGATTTTTAAAAATAGGAACTTGACAACAATCTCCCTTATCACCTTTATCACCTTTAAGTAATGGTAATGATATAGAAGATAATATATTTGTATTATTCATTAGTTTAATGGTATTAGAATATTTATCAAAAACGAGAGTATATGGAGTATTTTTAATTAAACATTCATATTCTTCAATTTTTTTATTAACAAATTCTTTAATTTCATCATAAGTTAATTGAGTAGAATGTTTTAAAGACGTTTCTAAATTTTTATTTAAAATATGTGTTAAACGTTCAACTTTTGAAGATATTTCATTTTTCATAATATTTTCTAAATCATACATTATTTTATCACGTATTTCATCACGTATTTTATCATAATTATTTTCTAAATATGAACCATTATATTTTTCAATCTCTTCATATATTTTTTGAGAAATAAATGATAAATGAGTTATATTTTCACTCTTTTGATTTTCAAATTTATTTAATATATTTTCATTTAACTCATTTTCTAATAAATTAATATTACTTTTCAATTTTTCATTTGATTTATTTAAATCATCATTTATTACATTAAATTTCATTTCAAAAAATTTATTTAATTCATTATATAAACTTATCATCTTATCATCTATATGATTTGTTATTTTATGTGTTACTTTATTAATTTGCTCTTCAACTTTATCCTTCTTTATATCCGTTTTTTCAACATAATTATTTTGAATATTATCCGTTTTTTCAACATAATTATTTTGAATATTATCTTCTTTTAAAAGTTTGCGAGCATTAGATAAAGATGAGATGTCGATTTCTTTGATAAGTAATTCTTTTTTATTTTCATCAATAATGATATGTTCGATCATAAAATTGGTGGTTAATTTATTTAAATAAGGTATAAGATAATGTAATATTTTTTCTTTTTTTAGGTCATTATTTAAATTTTGTAATTCTATATTTTGATTAAAAGTATTGTGTAATTTGTTAATAAAATCTTTAATATTTAGTAGCACATCTTTTTTGGTGCTTTTATCTAAATATATATATAACATAGAACATTTATTTAATAAATAAACAAAATCTTTTTTAAGTTCTTCTTTATTCATTCTTCTATTTAATAAAAATATTAAAAAAATATAAATTTAATTTAAATATTTTTTTTCTATAAATCTTTTAGTATATAAACTTATTTTTAATTTCTTATTTCTAATTAATTATTTCTTTTAATTTAAATGAGTAAAAAATATTTAGGAAGGACAATATGGGGACCGAAAGCGTGGCATATGCTACATGCTTTCAGTATAGGTATGAATAAACCAATAAAAGATGAAGAGCGAAAGTGTTATTATTTATTTTATAAAACATTTGCTGAATTAATACCGTGTACAGTATGTAAAACACATTATATAGATTATTTTTATCATATATATACAATAGAAGAGAAAGAGATAAATAGAGAGAGTTTAAAGAAGTATGTATATGAGTTGCATAATATAGTAAATGAAGATTTGAATAAACCGGAAATATCGTATAAGAAAGCGATGGAAATACATAAAAAGACGAGACATAATGATATATTTTTTTTTATGAATCATGCGATAAGTCAATATTTAAAATTGGATTTATCATTAGAACAATTTGACCGATTTAATACATTTTTTATATGTTTTTGTAAGTTATATCCGGATAAATTTTGGAGAAATACGTTAATAAAAGTAATAAGTTGTAATAAATTTAAATCATTAAAAAATCCTAAACAATTTTTAATATGGTATCAAAAAGTCTTTATGGAAAAGTAATTTATAAATTCATAATAATTATTAATAAATTCATATTTATAAATTCATATTAATAAAATAAGTTATATTATCTTTTGTTAATTCATTATTATAATTTTCGACAATTAAATTTTTATTTAAAACTTTCATAGTAGGATATTTAGATACATTTGCATATAATGCTAAAAAGTCATTTTTATTTTCTAAATCTTCAATATTAACGACACAAATTGGGAAAATATTCATATAATTAATAGATAATTCGATAATATCATCATACATATTAATACAATGTTTGCACCAAGGAGCATAAAAGATGATAATTCCACGTTTAACATTACTAAAAACAGGGTGAATACATTTGAGTGATTTATTTTTTTTATCATAAATAAAATCTTTTAATTTAAGTTCAACAATACCTGTATTATTAGCATACATATCTTTATACATACTTTTAACACTATTTTTACTATTTTTAGTTTTAGTATTATTTAATAATTTATTAATTTTATTAGATTTTTCAATCATTTTTAATAAAAATATATTATTCTATATTTTTATTTTATTTTTTTTATTTTTTATAATTATTAAATATAGAATATATAAATTTATTTTTAAAAAAATAAATAAAGAAATGATTTCAACATATTTTTTATATTTAATTTGTATAATAATTTCATTACTATTATCTTATATAATAGTTAATAAAGTATCACAATATTCAAAAAGAGTATCCAAATATAAATATATTGCTTATGTAACTGCTTTTATATTTATTTATTTAGGAACATTAAAAGTATTTTCTATTTTTAATCCTTCTTTAATGGAAAATTATGAAGATTTATTAGAACATATTTCAATTCCAAGCAAATTTAAAACAAGAAAAACAACATCTATTGATACTTCAATATTTGAACAAAAACAAATAACACCATCCACAACAACAGTTGTTTCTGCACCAACTGATAGTGCTCGTGATGTTCCAGTAGCATATGTAGATCCAACACCATCAACAACAGATACAACAGATTCAACAACAGATACTTCAAATGTTGTAATAGTAAATACTGATTATACTGGTTATACAGCATCATCAAGTGATTATACAGGATATACAGATTATACAGGATATACAGGATATGGTGATTTTATAGTTACAATGGAAGAAGAGAGCACAAATAATAGTGTAATAGTAGTACCAACGGAAGAGAGTATAATAGTAGTACCAACGGAAGAGAGTATAACAAGTGGAAGTAGTGATTATACAGGATATACATCAACAAGTGATGCTAATTATGTAGGTTATACAAGTGAGGGTTCATTAGGAATGAAGGATTTAATGGCATTAATGATGGGAATGGCATCAAAACAACCACAAGTAAATGTAAATATATATAATGATAATGATGGAGATGGGATAAGAGGCCCAAATACAAATAAATATTTTATGGATAAATGTATAGATAATGATAAAAAACGAAAATATAAAAATAATGATGATTTATATAATTATCCGGCACAAAAGGTTAGAGGATATGATGAATGGAAGAGTATAATAGATAAGGATAATGAATATGTATATATTGACCAAAATAGATTAAATAAAAATGTAAGAAGTTCATCGTGTCCGGTGTGTCCATTAGATATTAATTATCCATTTTCTCAATATCGTTCGGGAAGATAAAAAAAATAAAAATAAAAATATAAATTTATATAATAATATGTTATTATATAAATAGAAATATGTTTAAAAATAAGAAGATTATCATATATTATTTATTTCTAACAATTTTATTAATAATAATATTTTATGTAAGTTATAAATTATTAATAGAATATAAAAATGATTTTTATGATGTATTAAACCACAAAAATTTTAAAGAAGATTTTGAACCAATGGATTATTCAAATTATAAAAATATTATTCAAAATGGTGATTTTGCCAATGGAAAAGATGCTTCGGGATACATCGATCAATCAGGATTTAATCAAATAATTGAAATGTCAAATCCTTCAAGTAGTAAATATGTATTACATCAAAAAGATAGCACTGATTTAACTTATTATCAAATAATTCAACCAATATTATCAAACAGTAGTTATATGTTTATGATATGGGTAAAAGTTGATAAACCAACAACAAATCCACCAAATTTTGGTAAATTATTAAGAGCACGAATTTTAAAGAAAGATGGTTCAAATGATATTCCAGTAATTAAATATATAAAAGATAAGGAAATGACATTAAATAGTAATGATAAATGGTATTTAATTAAATATACTTTTAATAGTCCGAATGATGTAAAAGATAATATAAATCTTTATTTATCATATGATACGCAATTAATAGGGTCAGATATATATTATGCAAATTTAACATTAGTAAAAGTATTAAGAGATGTTCCAGATTTTTCTTTTACAAATGGTTTAACAATGTTTATTTCAGGATTTTATAATGATTCAGGTGTTTTATCTTTAAGAGATTTAGGTTCATTAGGTAATAATATGACTTTAAAGAATAGATCAACAGTAGATGGAAAAGATGGTTATATAAATATGTATAATAATGTAGCAACACGAGAGAAGAGTGAAACTATTTTTGGGACTTCGCCAATTTTTATGATAAATCTTTTATTATCAATAAATAAGAGTAATATATTAAATGAAGAAGAAGATAAAAATGAAGAAGATAATATGGATATAATAAGTATAGTAAATAGTCAAGATAAAGCAATAATCTCTTTAAATATAAATGATAACAATCATATAGTATTAAAATGTAATGATATAAGTAAGCATACTTCAACACAATTAATAATATCAAATAAAACATTATTTTCAATAGGATTTAATAATGATTTACATAAATTAATATTTTATCAAGATAGTGTTCCAATATTAACAATAGATGATTGTCCTACATTATATTTTGAAAATAGTAAATTAATAATAAATAAAAATCAATATTTAGATTTACATTTATATGATATATTAGTTCATAATTATATATTATTAGAAAGCGAACATAAAGAGTTGCGAACTTATTTAATGAATAGTTCGAATAGATTACCAACAAATAAACCATCAATATTTGATTATATATTTCCACGAAATATTAAAAGTGAAGATGAAAATGAATTAGATGAAAACGATCAATTTAAACGATTATTTAGAAATGAATTACAAATATATAGTAATGTTGATAAGAAGAATAAATGTAAAACGGAAGAAGTAAAACCATCTGATTGTCCGAGTGCTTATAAAAAAGGAGATGATTATTATATAAATATTCCAAAAGATAGTTATTATCATAATAAATTAGGATATTATGGTGAAAAATTATATGGAAATAATAAAGATAAAGTAAAATATATATATACAATGAATTTTCCGGATTGTGAATTACCAATAATATTAACAGATAATGAGGGTAAAAAATATAGTCAAACATGTCCTTTTATAATAGAACAAAATAATCCATGTAATATGGTAGGTTGTGGAAATGTAAATTGGGATGCAAAATATGTTGAAGATTTAGGTTTAAATGATAAATGTAAAAAGGCAGTATCATATTATTGTAGAATAAATCATGATTTAGATCCAAAATGTGTTGCTTGGAAACCTGAAAATAAATATGATATTAAAAGTATGAATGTAAGAAATTATTTTGAAGAGCCAAATGAATATTGTAATATAAAAAATTTGAAAATCGAAGACCATCCTGATTTTAATAATTATATTAGAAAAGATAAGATACCTTGTTGGGGATGCAATATTAAATAATAATATTAGTATAATATTAAATAAATAATATATATCATAAAATAATAATATTTAATCATAAAATAATAATATTTAAATAATAATAATAAATTATTTAAATAAAAAAATGTTAAAAAAATATATTTAAAATATAGAAGTAATATATATTTTAAATAAAAAAATGAAATCTACATATGATATAATAATTTGGGTATTTATTTTTATTTTAATTGCTTTAATATTTGGATTATATTTAACTGAAAAAATGCGAATTCCAAAAAGTTTATATTCATCACTTAATTATGGTTCATTAACACCATATATGGAACATTTTGAAAATGAGAAGAAAAATATAGATAATTATAAAAATTCTTCATTATTTGATATAAAAAATGGTGCTTCATCAAAATATGGTTGGGGTATAAATGAAAATGATTATATTCGTTATAAAAAAGATTTAAATGAAAATGATTTAGATGAAAATGATTTAGATGAAGATGTAAGAGGAGCAGGAGAAGAAATAAAAAAATGTGTAAAAAAAAATTCAAATATAAATTTAGCGGAAGAAGAGAAGAAGAAGTTATGTGTAAAAGAGTATATAGAAAAGAATGGTAAAAGTTGTAATAAATGTGATATATTAAAACATCCTGAAATAGATAATTATGTATTAAAAAGTTCGGTTCCACCATGTCCAAAAATAGATTTAAATAATTATATTAAAAAGAGTGAAATGCCAATATGTCCTCCAAAAATAGATTTAAATCAATATGTTAAAAAGAGTGAAATACCAAAATGTCCAACATGTCCAACAATACCAGATAATTTAAAAGGAAAGAGTGAAGTAAAAAATACATATCAATTTAATATATTAGATATTAAAAATTTATCAAATAGTGATATTGAACTTTTATTAAAAGATGAAAGAATAAAGTCATATTTAGATGAAAAGTATGAAGATATAAATAAAAAGAATATTCCAAAACCAAATATTGAAAAATCATTATCTACTTCAACTTCATCAATTTTTGATGAAGAGTATAATAAAAATAAAGTTTATGGAAAATCTTCAACATTATGGGATGAAATAAAAGGATTATTTACTTCTAATAAAAATAATGAAGAAGAAGAAGAATATTTAATCAAACATGTTATAAATGATAATAAAAATATTACAAACAATGCAGAAGAAGAAGAGAATGTAATGATATATAATAAAAATGAATGTCAATCAATGTTAAAACCATTAGAATCAAACGCAATGGGATTATATGCGGGTGATAGTTTATATGCATCAGTTTAATTATTTAATTGATTAATAATATTTTCTAATGCATTATTTATTAAAACCATATTTTTAATTTCATTTTTATTTTCATTTTCATTATATTTTGGATAAATATATGTTATATCATCTTCTCCTTCAATTTCATTAATATCTTTTTGTTCAACTTTTCCTATTTTATTAATATCTTTTTCTCCAATTTGACATTCTTTTGTATTTTCATTTTCAAAATCATATGAAACATTATAAATTAAATGATTATCTTCTTTATACTCTCTTTTAATAGATTGTAATTCAAATGATTGTAATTCATTTATTGTTTCACATCTTTTATAATCAAAATGATTTAAATCATCATTTATTAAAGAATTAACAATATTTAATGTTTCTTGATCGTAATATGCTGAAAAATGTAAATGTTTATGTGAATTAACACGTTGATATGGATTATGAATTCGATAATATATTTTAAGATGATTTAAAACTTTATCTAAATCTTCTTCTAATGTTTCAAAATGTCCTATAAAATTAGTAATTAAATTTCCGCGTTCGTTCATAATATGTTTAGATTGGTTCATAAAAACATGTATAAATTCCATATCACTAACAAAATTTTTCATTTTAACATAATCTTTAAAAGGAATTTGTTTATTCATATGATTCCAACCGGAAATAATTCTATCATATGGATTTCGTATAAAAGCGAATTTATAATAAGAGTCCCATTTTTGTGGTGTCATATTCATTTTAGCATTTAAATGTGGAGATGTTTTATAATACATATAAACACCATGAATACGATTTTCATAATTTTTTTGATATGGATTTTTGCGACGATTTAAACAAAAAGTGTCGTGGTCAGGTCGTTTTAAATAATATGTTTGAAAACCATAATATTCTTTTAATACAGAAGCAATGTAAGAACCACCGGTTTTATGAACGTGTATAAAAATAGCTTTTAAATCATGATTTATACTACACATTTTAAAAATAAAATAATACTTTATTTTATTTTTTGATATATTTTATTTAAAATAAACGGATTACTTTTTATTATAAATAACTATATTTTTATTAAATTTTTTTTATTAAATATTTTTTTATTAAATAATTGTTTCCCGAACAATGTTTCAAATTAAATGTTAAGATTAAATATATTTTATTCTTAAAAACTATTTTTCTTATATAATTTATTGAAACATTGTTCGGAAAACAATTGTATTTATAAAAAATATTATTTACATAAAATATTATTTACAAAACTATTATTTATAAAAAATATTATTTACATAAAATATTATTTACAAAACTATTATTTATAAAAAATATTATTTACATAAAATATTATTTACAAAACTATTATTTATAAAAAATATTATTTACATAAAATATTATTTACAAAACTATTATTTATAAAAAATATTATTTACATAAAATATTATTTATAAAAAATATTTTTATTTTTTTTTAGGTAAAACTTTTTTAAATATTCCAACAGCTCTTGACATAATATTATTTTTTTCTAATACACACTCTTTAATTTGAGCGCATTTATTATTATTTTTAATTAAATTAATATTTGGATTACAATTTAAAATATATAATAATTTATTTAAATTATCTTCACATTTAATATTATTGTTATTATTTGAATTCATAAAAATATTATAATCATTAATCATATTGTTAATATATAAAGAATTATTATTACAATTATTGTTTAAATAATAAAATATTTTTGAAACATTATTTAAAATAATATTTAATTGATTATTATTTAAAGTATTAAAATTTTTAGTAGGTAAATTATATAATTTTGTTTCTACTTTTATTTTTTTTAATTTATTTTTAAATTTTCTATTTCCATAAACATAAATAATTGTTAAAATTAAATAATCAAATAAATCTTTATTAAAAGTATTATATTCATATATTTTATTACATAATAATAATTGATGAAAAGATATATATAATGTATTTTCTGCTATTTTTTTTATTAAATTATATGAAAAAGTATATGGTATTTGATTTTCTATTATTTTAACTGTTGAATCATTATTATATTTTTTTTTTTTAACAAAAATTTTACGATTTACTTTTTTACTTTTAATATTATTTAATAAATTATATACATTTATATCAATATTATAATAATTTATATTTAATAATAATTCGCCTATTTCATATTCATTAATTTTACAATTATTTTTTATAGAATAAAGTTTATGTAATTCACATTTTATATTTTTATTATTATTAATTAAATATATATTTTTATTATTTTTAAGTTTATTTTCTATTTTAAATAATGTTTCATTATATAAATATGTTAATAATATTTCAGTATTATTATTTGCTAATAATCTATTTGTTGGATAAATATTTATAATATAATGTAATAAAATTCTTTTAATATAATCTTTAACATTTGCTACATGTGAATATAAATTTTTAATTAAATTTGAAAATGATTTACCTAAAATATCTAATGGGAAAAAGTATATAACAAATAAAAGCATATATCTTATTTTATCACTTTCATTCATCTCTTTTATTATATTTAATGCGTTTAAAACATTTTCACTATGTAAATTTGTAGAAGTTATATTTATATATTTATTATTTTGTTTAATATTATTTTGTAAAATATTATTTTTTATTTTACTATTTTTATTAGTTAAATTTATTGAAATACTATTATTTAAATTAAAGTTTTTATTTGTTAATGCTAATCTTATATTATAATTATTACTTTCAAAATAACTTTTTAATATAGAAATATAATAATAATGTTTATATGAAATAAATGGTGTATATTTAGATAAATCTTTAACTAATTGTAATGGTAAAATTACAAATATTTCTTCATTTTCACTATTTCTTTTAGAAAATTTAATAATATTATTATTATTATTATTTAATATTATTTGAATATGTCGTGATGATGGTATTTTATTAATTTTACCGGAATAACATAAACCATTTTGTAAATAAAATTTTAATAATAATATAAATTTTGTATCATTTAATTCATTATGTATAATTAATTTTTCTTCTATTGCTTCGCTTTTATCATCGCAATTTAATAAAATAATATTTTTATTATTATTATTCATAATATTTTTTATAAAAATCTTCTATAATAATTAAATATTTTTAATAATCGTTAAAACAAAAAATTAAATATATAAGTATATTTTATATATTTAGGAAAAATAAAATGTCAGTTTATTCAGAAGAAATTCATAAAAAAATAGATAACAAAATAAAAGAATTCAAAGAAATTTTTGATAATAGTGAAGATAATGATAAAGTTAATGCTTTCAATGAATTAATTGAATTATTTAAAGAAAAATACGGTTCAAATTATTTATCATATTTAACAAGCTTCTTCTTTGAACCCGCTCTTTTAGTTAAAGTAACAGACACTTTTCGTGAAACTCATTTAAATGAAGAAAGTGAATCAGATGAATGTGATGCTTGTGAAACAGATGAATGTAATGCTTGTGAAGAAGAAAATGAATGTGATAATGAATGTGATATTGAAGGTAGAGATGATGAAAATATTTTTGATAATCTTAAATTAAATTTAGAAGATGATGCGAGTGAATCAGGAGAAGATGAAAATAAATATAAAGATATTTTAAAACAATTATTAGGTTTAAATAATGCAAGCGATGCAGGAGAAGATGAAGATAATAATGAAGAAGAAGAGGATAATAGTGATGAAGAAGAAGATGAAGAGGATGAAGAAGAAGAGGAAGATAATAATGAAGAAGAAGAGGATAATAGTGATGAAGAAGAAGATGAAGAGGATGAAGAAGAAGAGGAAGATAATAATGAAGAAGAAGAGGATAATAGTGATGAAGAAGAAGATGAAGAGGATGAAGAAGAAGATGAAGATGAAGATAATAGTGAAGAAGATGAAAGTGTAGAAGAAGAGAATGATGAATTATATAAAGAGTATATAGAAAATGTGATGGATGTAGTTCCAATGCCAGAAATATCATTTATGATGATGATGTTATTTGGATTAGATGAGAATGATGAAAGTAAATTTAAAAATATAATAGAAGAGAATAAAGAGAAGAATTATTCAATTCAACCAAATCCATATTATTTAAATAATCAAAAGAGTAAATTTAATAAATTTATATATAAACAAATACGTAATTTGGCAAAAGAGAGTGAAAATGAAATTATTGTTGAAAAAGAAAATAATAAAATAGAAGATGAAAGTAATAATTTAGAAGATTTATAAATAAAATTTTAACTTAAAAAGAAGTTTATATTTTTATATAAAAAATGTTTTCATTTTCATTATTTAAGAAAAAAGATAAAATAAAAAAAGATTTAGAAGAAGATATAAAAATAAATGATGTAGAAGAAGAAGAAGAAATAGAAATAAATGATGTAGAAGAAGAAGTAGAAGAGATAGAAAATATATTTGAGACACAATTAAAAATAATAAATAAATTTGAAATAAATGAATATAGATATATAACAAAAATAAGATTAAAGTATATATTATGGGCAATAGAGCACAATATATTATTATATAATGAAGATAATAGAATAATAAGTGAAGAGCGAATAAATAGATTTAATAATTTTGATATAAATGAGAGTGATGCACTAATATTAGGTAAATATTATGATTATAATAGTGAATTATATTTATATGATATAATAGATGGACAACATAGATTAGAATATTTGAAAAAGAATGAAATAGAATATAATGATATAGAAATATTGATAGATATAAGAGTATATAAGAGTAAAGAGGATTTTTATAAAATATTGGATATAATAAATAATAGAGTAAATTTCGATCATAAACAATTGCGACAATTCAAATATACAGAATTTAAATCATATTTGGAAGAATATTATAAGAAAAAGATAAAGAAGAGTGTATTCGGCCAATTAAGACCATATATAATAGAAGATAAATTTAAGCAAAAATTATTTCAAACTAAATTTTTCAATAATATAGGAAATAAAGGGATAAATATATTTGAAAAGTTATTAAGTATAAATGTATTTTTAAGTAAAGCAATGGTATATGAAAATAAAATAAAGAGTGTATTAAAGGGAAAATTTGATAAATTAGGTTTTTATATAGGGATAGATAAGGAGTATATAGGAATAGAATTATTTGATATAAATGTTGAAAATTATGAATTTTATTATAATAGTAAAAAGAAACTATTTAATTAAAAAAAATAAAAAATAATAAAAATTAATTAATTTTTATTTTTCGCGAAAAATAAGTAAAAAAATAGGAAAAAAAATATATAAAGTATATAGGGTTTTTTCTTTAAAAGAAAATTTAAATAATAATAAAATCATAAAAAATAATAATAATAAAGAATGTCATTTATAAAAAAGAGTAATAAAACAATTATTAGTAGTGGAAATTCTGTAATAAATACAAATAATGTATTTGGTGGAAATATTATAGGAAGTTCAGTATTAAATTTTGATGTAAATACGAAATTTTTTTTAGGTAAATCATTAGATAATGAGTTATCAAATATAAAAAATATAGGGACACCAATAATAAATATAAATCCGATAGACAGTCAATTTGGAAATATATGTATGACAAATTTGAAAGTAATAAATTATGGTGTGGTAACAAATGGTGTAATATATAATTTTCAATCAGCAAATTGTGCCATAGAAGTTTTAAATTCAAATCAAATATATAATAATAAAGGAACATTTCAACAAATCTGTGGTAATATAATTCAAAGTAATACATTTTGCACAAATGAATTAATTTCATATAATTCAACAATGACAAATTCAACACATAAATGTTTAATAACGGAAAATGCGAATATAACAAATTTGAGTTGTTTAAATGGTAATATAACATCAATATGTACGAGTGTAATGAAATCGAATGTGGTAGATACACGTGAAGTTTATACATATGATATAGAATCGATATCAGGAAAATATAATTTATTAACAGTAGGAAATATAGTAACTGATAAATTATTTGTAGAATATGGAAATGTAAAAAATATGTATATATATTTAGGAAATATTGCTGATTGTAATATTTCAAGTACAAATATATTTAATGGAAATATAACAAATGCCAATATAGGAAGTACATATATAGGAAGTGCAACAATACGTGATGCAAATATATTAAATTTACACATTGATTCAATAGCAACACCAAATGTAAATATATTGGATACATTAAATAGTTTAAATGCAGTAATAAATAGTTTAAATTTATTAAATGGTAATATAGAGAATAGTGAAATATATAATGGAAATATAATAAATGGAAATATATTTAATGCATATATAAATAATAGTAATATAGATTTATTGAATGCTATATATGGTAAAGTTTATACATTAGAATCTAATACGGGTTATGTAAATAAATTATATGTAAATGAAATAAATGGAGCACAATTTGGAAATAATGGTATGAGTATAGCAAATGTGGATATAGAGAATATAAATGTTGATGGAGGAAATATAACAAATAATGATAATTATTATAAATTTTTAGTAAATGGTTTTACACATATAGGAGTATATGGAACATATACAAATGAGTCTCAAAGTATATTAACAATAACATCACCAAGAGGAAGTAATAAAGAAACATTATCATTAGTAAAAGAAAATGCATATGGATGGTTTATGGGATATTCAGAAACGGATGAAGATAATAGTTTATATATACATGATGGAGGAGTAGGATTAAAGTTAGTTCCAAATGGAACATCATTTAGCACAACATCGGATATAAGATTTAAGAAAGATATTTCATATATTGAGAAAAGTTTAGAAAAGATAGATAAAATTAAAGGAATATATTTTAAATATAATAGTGATGATGAAAATATAGGAAGAAGAGTAGGAGTAATAGCACAAGAAGTGTTAGAAATAATGCCGGAAGCAGTTGATTTAAATGTAAATCCGGAGAAACCAATGACAGTACGATATAGTGATTTAATTCCGTTATTAATAAATTGTATTAAAGAGTTGAAGGAAAAAATCAATAAATTAGAAGAAAAAAAATAAAAAATATAAGAAAAAATATAAGAAAAAATTGAAAATAAAATAAAGTTTATTTTATTTTTCTGGAAAATAAAAAATAAATTAATTAAATTTATAAAAATTAAATTTATAAAAATAAAAATGAAAAAAAAAATCTTATTAAATAGTATAAATCAACAATTACAAAATGTCGGCTTCTCGTCCTTCTTTGTCAAACTTAAAGACAATTACTCTTAGCGGTACTGATTATTCATTATTAACCGCTAATGTAGTTTCCGTATCAAATTCTCTCGAATCCAGTAATGTTATCACTTCTACCTCAACAATTACTGGTGGTAATCTCATTACTGCTGGTAATCTCGAAGTAGGTGGTTCAGCCAATATTGCTAATATGCTTCGTGCTAACAATGGTATGTATATTCCAGTTGATAAGACTGCTACATTAGGTATTCTCAGTGCCAAAGCTACTACATTAGATAGTGTATCAGTATTAGGTCACGCTCAAATTTCAAGTGCTAATGTTGAAGGAAATCTTGAAGTAGGTAATATTTTATTACAAGGTCAAATTATTTCATCATCAGGCGCCCAATTTGGTAATATTGAAGCAGAATCAATTACTTGTGGTACAATTAAGATTTACAATGATGCTTCAATTGGTGGTAATTTAGTTATTGATGGTAATTTAGCTGCTGGTAACATTTTATCATACCATTTAGTAGATGCTGAAACTGGTACTTATGGTGATATGACTGTATCAGCTACTGCTACTGTATATGATTTAGTAGTAACTAATTCAATTAGTGCTCCTTCAACTACATCAGACAGTGTTACTGCTACTACTGCTTCTCTTGAATCACTTAATGTTTCAGGTGAAATTACTTGTGGTAGTATTAAGATTTATCAAGATGCTGAAATTGGTGGTAATTTACGTGTTGATGGTAATTTAGCTGCTGGTAACATTGTATCATACCATTTAGTTGATGCTGAAATGGGTACATTTGATAATGGTCGTGTATTTGGTAATTTACAAGTAGGTAATATTTTATTAGATGGTGAAATTATTTCAACAAGTGCTGCTACTTTTGGTGATATTGAAGCTTCTTCATTAACCGTTGGTACTATTAAGGTTTATCAAGATGCTGCTATTGGTGGTAATTTAGTTGTAGATGGTAATTTAGCTGCTGGTAATATCTTATCATATCATTTAGTAGATGCTACTACTGGTACTTTTGCTAATTTAAGTGTATCAGCTACTGCTACTGTATATGACCTTATTATTACTAACTCTATTGTTGCTCCTGAATCCAATGTAACCAGTGTAACTGCTGAAACCGCTACTGTTGATGATTTATATGCTAATACTATTACTTGCGGTAGTATTAAGATTTTCCAAGATGCTGAAATCGGTGGTAATCTTAAAATAGATGGTAATTTAGCTGCTGGTAATATTTTATCATACCATTTAGTAGATGCTACTACTGGTACTTTTGAAAATGTTGTTATTTCAGGTAGCGCTCATATTAATAATCTTGAATCATCAAATATTACTGATATTCTTGATTTAGTAACTGCTAATATTGGTTCAACTGATTTATATACTCATGTAAGCACAATGCGTGATATTGTTGTTCGTACTGGTAATGATATTCACATTGGTGATAAGACTACTTTTGAAGATGGTCAAAATGTAGGTGATATTTATATTGGTACTCCAAATGGTAACTCTTCACAAAAGATTTACATTGGTAGTGCTTCTGATAGTGTATTTATTGCTGGTAGTTTAACTTCTATTCAAACTACTAATACCGAAGTTATGGATGCTATTATTTCTCTTAACAAAGGTGAAAATGCTACTGCTATTGGTGCTGGTTTTGAGATTTTAGACAATAATGTTGCTTATGCTTCTATTAAAGTAGCTGCTAATGGTAATCTTGTTGCTACTGATTTAAATAATGTTGTTGATTTTGGTAATGTTGCTCAAGGTAATTTCCCTAAACTCAATGTTTCAGGTGCTTCAACTTTAACTGGTGCTGTTTCAATGGGTTCAAATGCTACTGTTGCTGGTACATTAGGTGTTACTGGTGCTACTACTTTAAGTAATAATCTTTCAGTTGGTGGTACTGCTACTGTTTCAGGTGCTACTTACTTACAATCAACTCTTGGTGTTACTGGTGCTGCTACTCTTTCAAACAATCTTTCAGTTGGTGGAACTTCAACTTTAACTGGTGCTGTTACCGCTCAAAACAATCTTTCAGTAACTGGTACTTCAACTTTAACTGGTGCTGTATCAATGGGTAATAATGCTACTGTTGCTGGAACTCTTGGTGTAACTGGTGCTACTACTCTTTCATCAACTCTTGGTGTAACAGGTGCTTCAACTCTTAACAGCACTCTTACCGTTCAAGGAACTTCAACTTTCAATGATGATGTTGGTGTATATGCTGATTTATATGTTTCAGGTGAAACTGATACTGCTACTCTTTCAGTTGTAGGTGCTGCTACTGTTGGTTCAACATTAGATGTAACTGGTGCTACTACTGTTGGTGGAACTATGGCTATTACTGGTTCAACAACTGTTGGTGGTTCATTTGATGTAGCTGGTGTTGCTAACATTGTTGGTGCTACATCAGTAGGTGGTACTCTTGGTGTCACAGGTGCTACTACTCTTTCATCATCATTAGCTGTAACTGGTTCTTCAACTTTAACTGGTGCTGTTACTATGTCAAATAATGCTTCTGTTGGTGGAACTCTTGCTGTAACTGGTGCTTCAACTTTAACTGGTTCAGTTACTATGACTAATAGTGCTACTGTTGGTGGTACATTAGGTGTTACTGGTGCTACTACTTTAAGTAATAATCTTTCAGTCGGTGGAACTTCAACTTTAACTGGTGCTGTTACTATGTCAAATAATGCTTCTGTCGCTGGAACATTAGATGTAACTGGTGCTGCTACCTTTTCATCAAATGTTGATGTTGCTGGTGAACTTAATGTAACTGGTAATTTAACTGCTGCTAATTTCAGTGTAGAACAAACTTTAACAGGTGATATTGTTGCTGCTAATAGTGGTAATATTACAGGTAATCTTTCAGTAGGTAATATTTTCTTAATAGGTGAAATGTATTCATCATCAGGTGCTACATTTGGTAATCTTGAAGCTGAATCAATTACTTGTGGTACTATTAAGATTTACAATGATGCTTCAATTGGTGGTAATTTAGTTATCGAAGGTAATTTAGCTGCTGGTAATATCTTATCATACCATTTAGTAGATGCTGAATTAGGTACTTTTGATAATGGTAATGTTTGGGGTAATTTACAAGTAGCTCGTTTATATGTTACTGAATCAATTACTGTTCCTGATAGTGCTGATTTAGGTAATCTTACTGCTGAAACCGCTACTATTCAACAATTATATGTTGAAGATATGACTGTTGGTAGTATTAAGATTTATAATGATGCTGAAATTGGTGGTAATTTAGTTATTGATGGTAATTTAGCTGCTGGTAATATCTTATCATACCATTTAGTTGACGCTGAAACTGGTACTTTTGGAACTATGGCTGTTGAAACAACTTTATCAGTTGGTGGTGCTTCAACTTTAACTGGTGTTGTATCAATGGGTGATAATTTAACTGTTGCTGGAACATTAGGTGTCACTGGTGCTACTACTCTTTCATCAACTCTTTCTGTTGGTTCAACATTAGCTGTTACTGGTGCTTCAACTTTAACTGGTGCTGTTACAATGAATGATGATGCTACTGTTGAAGGTGTTCTTACCGCTCACAACATTGTATCAAAGGATATTTCAGATATTCTTAATCTTACTACTGCTAACATTAGTTCATCACTCCTTTACACTGAAATTGATAAATTACGTGCTGCTGTTCAACATACTATTGGTGGTGATGTAGTTATTGGTGACGTTAATGCTGCTAACATTTACATTGGTGCTCCTACTTCAACTGGTGCTCAAACAATTTATATTGGTAATGCTAACGATCAAATTATTATCCAAGGTTCTACTACACAAGTTACTACTACTAATACTACTGTAAATGATGCTGTTATTACTCTTAACAAAGGTGGTCTTAATTACGCTGGTGTTGGTATTGAATTTGAGGCTTCTGGTTCAGTTGTTGGTTCAGTAGCTATGGGTGCTAATGGTAATATTTACATTACTGATTACAATGGTCGTGTTGTTGATGTTGCTAATGTTGCTAATGGTAACTTCCCAAATCTTAATGTATCAGGCTTATCAACTCTTGTTGGTAATGTAGCTGCTTCATCAAATGTAACTGTAACTGATACCGTTCATACTCTTGATATGGTTGTTGGTGGTAATGTATTAACTACAAAGGATGCTACTTATGGTTTCCGTGTTAATACTGACGCTCACTTTGGTATGAGTAATGCTTATGATGATAATCAATTCTCTGTTGTCACTATTACTACAACTGACGCTCAAGCTTCTGCTGGTAAATCATCACTTGCTTTTGTTCGTGAAGGTCAATATGTATGGGAAATGGGTTTCAAGAGTGGTGAAAACGATTTCTACATTCACGATGGTGGTCTTGGTCTTAAACTTACTGCTTCAAACTCACAATCATGGTCAACTCCTTCTGATGCTCGTATTAAGAAGAATATTGAAACTATTGATAACTCACTTGAACGTGTCATGCAAATGCGTGGTGTTTATTATAACTATACAACTGATGCTGAAAGTGCTCCTCGTAAGGTAGGTGTTATCGCTCAAGAAACTCTTGCTGCTTTACCAGAACTCGTTGATGTACCAAAGAATGAAGAAGATTACTTAACTGTAAGATATTCAGAAATTGCTTGTGTTCTTATCAACGCTGTTAAGGAACTTAAAGCTCAAAATGATGCTCTCTCTGCTCGTGTTGCCGAACTCGAACAACATTAAAATAAGAAACATAAGAAACCGCTTCGGTTTCTTATAAACTTCCCGCTATAAAATTAAAATTTAAATAAAATTAAATAAAATATCAATTAAAATAAAATCTTAAAAATAATTTATTAACAAATAATATTTTGTTAATAAAAAATAATAATAAATGAAACAATTTCCTCGAACAATGTCGTAAAATAATTTTTACAATAATTGTAATATTTTATTTATAACATTGTTCGCAATGCTTATTTATCAATCTTATTTTTAATAAGATTAGACCCTATGGTTATCCATCAACCTATAAGGTTAGATGGAATATCAAAATATATGGGCATACAATATTTATTTATTTTTCCTTTATATCAAATTTAAAATTTGTTAATAAAATAATAATTTATTAACAAATTAGTTTAAGTGTATTATATTTCTCATTTATATTAAAAAGGTGTATTAATCACTATCACTTAAAAAAGATGATAATCCCATTAATACCATATTAGATAATAATAAACCGTTATTTAAAGTATTTTTATCAACTTTTTCAAATAATGATTTATTATTCTTATTTTTTTTTGAACTTTTTTTTTTATGAATATATGTATTTTCACATTCTGTTTCTGAATCAGATGATAAATACTTTTTTGTAGATTTCTTTTTATTCTTTTTCTTTTCATCTTCACTATCACTTTCAGATGAACTCTCTTTTTTAGATTTTGATTTAGATTTTGATTTCTTCTTTATTTCTTCACATTCCGATTCACTACTACTTTCTGATGATGATTCATATTTTTTACTCTTTTTATGAACTTTCTTTGATTTCTTCTTTCTCTTTACTTCTTCACATTCTGATTCACTACTACTTTCTGATGATGATTCATACTTTTTACTTTTTTTATGAACTTTCTTTAATCTCTTTTTTATAATACATTCAGACTCAGATGATGATGATGAAGAATCATCTTTTACACATATTTCTTTAACACATTTATTATTATTATTATTATTTTTATAATTATGATTATTATGATGATTATTAACATTTTTATAATTATCTACATAATGTTCATTTTGATTTGAATCAATATATTCATAATTTGATGATACTGGATTTTTGTTTAAAATAGGACACCAATATGATGGAGTATAATATGGACAATAATGGAAAAATCTTACTAAATGTGAAAAGAAACCAAAATTCCAATTCTTTAAATCTAATTCATTTTGTATTACACCACATGCATATGATGGAACTTTAAAACGATTATATTTATCTGTATCTGGTAAATTATTCCAATATATATAACTAATTAATGGAACTAAATGATTATTAAAATAATCATTATTTGATGTACTATTATGATAAACGTCTGAAACAATATTTGGTATAACATCCAAAAACTTACCTTCAATCAATTTATGTTGATCGATACCATAAAATAAAAATTCTATATGACGTAATGTTTGGGCCGATTCATTAGGAATATTTATATCAATTTGAGGACCCGCATAATAAACACCATTAATATGACTATAAGTACAAGGACCTAAATAAATATAATTATCAGTATATGTTAAAGGTAAATTATTTGAAATTGTTAAAATACCACCAGTTTGATTAGTAACATTTAATAAATTAAATACATTAATACATGTTCCAATATATAAATTATTTAATGTATAAATACGAGCTTCATCAATTAATGTAATATAATTTGCTGTATATGTTAAAGATAAAAATGTATTATTATTTGAAAATACAATACTACGACGATTTAATTGGTCTCCTTCATTTAATATTGTTGATGCAATTATAAAACTATTTAAACTATCTGTGCTTAAATACTCTTCATCAATATTATCTAAACCTTCAATAAAGAAATTTTTTGAAAAATATATTTGAGCTCCATTTGTTATACCAATACAACCAATAGAATATGTAAATCCCATTATATTATTATTTACCATTAAACTTCCACCATATATTACTAAACAACTTGTTTGACCGAATAATATTTCACAATTACATAATTTATCTTCATAACTTGGAGCACCAATTGTTAAAGAATTTGATTCAAAACGATTTATACCAGCAAAATAAATATTAGTATAAGTTAATTCAAAATTATATGATTCTTCATTACTTCCACCATATGGTATATAATAACTTCCTAATTTATCATTATTTTCTGTTAAACTGTTTGTTAAACCTGTTCCAGAAATTGTTATACCATTCCAATATTCACCAAATGGACCTAAACCTTCTGAATATACATACTTATTTGTATAAGGATTTACTTCAAAAATTACTTCTAATGGTATTATACTTGTAAATATAATCGGTTTCTCTTTTGTTCCATTACTAATTATTTTAGAATCTTTCTCTACTATTATTGCTGGAATTGATGATTCATTTGATAATTCTACACTATTGGCATAAATTATTGTTCCTGCTTCTATTCTTAATGTTGAACTATTTTTTACATAAATTTCATTCATTAAAACATAATTATAACGACAATACCATATAACATCTTCTTGAATATTTGATGTTACATATATTGTTTCTTTATTTGGATCTAATGCGTTGTTCGAAGGAATTATATATTCCATTTTTATTTATCTATATATTGTATATATCTATATATATTATTAGAAATTTATTATTTCTCTTTATAAAAAATATTCTAAAAAATAAATAAAAAATTATTTTAAAAAATAAAGATTAAAATAAGTTATATTAAATTATATAAGTTAAATATAAAGAATATAATTTCATAATAAATATTAGATATATTATAAAATATAAAATATAAAATATAAAATATGGGAACAGGAGAATTACAATTAGTACAACGCGGAGGTCAAGATATATTTTTAAGTGGTGTTCCACAAATAGAAAGTATTAACGATTTACCAACAGATGATTATAGAACATATGGAGACCCTCGTATTTCACACTTTAAATCAGTTTATCGACAACATACTCCATTTGGAAGCGAATATATTTCATTATATTTTAATGTTATTCCTTCATTAACACCATTACAAGAAACAAAAACAAGCTGTAAAATTGACCGTGTTGCCGATTTAGTTCATGACACTTATTTAATATATGATTTACCAGCAATTTTTACAAATAATCAAATACCTTTTTCATGGGTTGAAGAGGTTGGAACAAAAATTATTAAAGAAATTTCTATAAGATTAGACGGAAATACATTAGATACTCAACGCGGTGATTTTATGAAAATATATACTGATTTAACACTTCCAGATGACCAAAAAGCCAAATTTATACGATGTGTTGGTGGTGAAAGTTATATGTATAATAGTGGTCAAAATCTTCAAGATGATATAACACAACAAAATATAGCAATACCTGCTCGTCGATTATATATTCCATTACAATTTTGGTTTTGTCAAAATTCCGGATTATCTATTCCATTAATTGCTCTTCAAAATAATGAATTATGGATTGATGTCACATTTTCTCCTTTAAATGAATTAATACGTATTGGTTATCCACTTATTTCACCTAAACGCATGTTTGGAGATTACAATAATAGTGAATTAAATATGTTAATTCGTGATTATTTACTTTCAATCGGTTATGATTATACAAATATTTTTTATTATTTTACACAAGGAAATTGGCAACCAAATACTTATTTATTAGCAAATTATATTTATTTAGGTGATGATGAAAGAAAAATTTTCGCAAAAAAAACTCACGAATACTTAATTACTCAAACACAATTTTTACTTTTTCAAGGACTTAAATTAGGTAATAACTTTTTAGATACATCTTTCGTCCATCCTACAAAAGAAATATTTTGGGTTTTAACTCGCGATGATTTAGATTTATCTAATGATTGGTATAATTTTACCGGATTAGAAGACCCTGAAAGTTTGCGTTATTATCAATCTCAATTACCTTATTTCGGTTTCGCTCACTATTATGAAGATGAATTATTATATATTAAATCTAATTTTACTAATTTCGTTAATTCTATTAAAGACCAAAATGTTAATAAACTTCCACCACAAGTTCTTCAAACTTATTTCAATAACTATTACCAAATTATGCAATCTGCTAAACCTATTTTTAATAATCATGACCGTATGGAAGAGATGGAAGCTAACTTTTATCAAAATCTAACTGTTTATAAATCTCATATTGGTAGAGGTGGTCAAGGTATTTATGTATTACCTTTTGCTTTAAATCCTCAGAACCATCAACCTTCCGGAACACAAAATATGTCTATGCTTGATAATCAACAAATTTTAATAAAAATTTTTGAAACTTTTCCAACTAATCAACGATTTAATTGTTATATGTGGGCTGTTTCTTATAATATTTTCAGAATTATTGGAGGAATTGGTGCAACTGCTTTTGCTTAATAAAAATATAATAAAAATATAATAAAAAATATAATAAAAAATATAATAAAAAATATAATAAAAAAGAGATATAAAAGAAATATATTAAAATGTAATAATTTAAAAATGGAAAATATAAAAAGAAGAAAAATAGAAATGGATAATTCTAATGAAAATCATCAAGAAATTATTTCATATATATTTCAAATAGGAAGATTATGTGAAAATACTTTAAATCTTTTAGGAAATATTGATAATAAATTAAATATTTTAAATGAAAAGATTGAAAAGATTGAAATAAAAAATAATCATTTAGAAAATAGTATTAATAAAATTAATCATACTTTTATTCAAGAATTAAAAAATAAAGATTTAGAAATTAATTCTTTAAAAGAATTAAATAAAAATATAATTGAAGATTATCATAAATTAGTTGAAGTTAATTCAAATGAAAATGAGAAAAAAGAGCATAACTCTTTTTATCTTTAATTTAATATAAAAATTCTTATAAAAAAATATTTTTTATAATTAGTATATTATAAAATAAAAAAATGAATAGTAATGATTTAAAATTTACTCTTAATTATGTTATCTCTTTAATTATTGTTTTAGTTGTATGTATCTATTTAATGAAGAATTTCCCCGCTCTTAATCCAGTAATTATTATTGTTATTGGACTTTTAGTAGCATATATTGTAATAACAGGTATTAATTTCGCTTTTCCAGCATTAACTATAACAACTGATAATATAACACAATATGTAGAATATTCAATATATTCAAACTTTAATGATTTAGGTTATTTGAATGTTTGGCCACCACTTTTCGTTGTTTTTATTATTTTTATTGTTTTATTATATAATGGAACAATTCGTATAAATAATGTTTCATCAAATAAAGTATAAAAAGATTATAAAAAATAAAATTAAAAAGATTATATAAAAAATAAAATTATTTTTATATAATAGATATTAAAATATATATTAAAAATAAAATGTATGAAAATTGTTCAAAAGTAGTTAAAAGTTTCATTTTATATCAAAACCCATTTTATGCTTTCTCTTTTCCAATTTCATTATTTATAGGAATTATTGTTTATGGTATTTGCGTCCATATGAAATGTACTTCAAATTCATATTTATCACAAATTATTATTCCAATATTAACAATTATATTAGTAAATTTATTAATTGAAGTTATTTCAAATATGATGTTAAATAATAATGAAATTCAAAAATTAACATATATTTGTATTAATTATTTAAATAAAAGCGAACATTTCGAAAATGAAGAAGAAAATCAACAAAAAAAAGTAGAAGTTATTAATGATGATATTAAAATTCTTAATCAAAATCAAAATCAATCAAATGATAAAGATATTGTTTCACCATTAAATATTGTTGATAATTTATATAATAGCACTTTTGAAGTAATTAATAAAGATAATACTCCATATACTACATTATTTAATGGATTAAATAGTGAAAATAATTGCAAAATTGCTTAATTATATTTTTATATATTTTATGTAAATTATATTTAATATTATTAGTAAATAATATTAAATTCAATTATTAATAATAAAATGTTTAAAATATTTGATAATAAAAATGTATTAACTAAAAATGGAATTATATTATGTATTATATTTATTTTAATAGGATTATTTATTATCTTTTATTTATATAAACATAGTGAAATTAAAACAGCAAAAAATATTCAAAAAGAATATTATAATAATTCAAATCCATTCGAAAAATTACCAACTCCTAACCAATTATCTTCACAAATTCCAGATGGCGAAGATTATTTATATCCCGTATATTCTTTAAACGATTTTTGTGAAACACGCGGTTTAATACCATCTCATGTTAATAAATTATGTTTAATGGATGATAATAATTATAAACCATTATCAAATTGTAAATGCGAAGATGCTAATGGATATTGTAAAATATGTTATCCTGAAACAAATATTGATAGAAAAGGTCGTTCAATAATTTACAATGCAAATATTATTGATTCTTAATCATTATTATCATCATCTACTTTATTTGGATCTTTTTCATCACAATTTATATTTTGAGCAATACAAAAATGTTCTAACTCTTCTTTAACTTTTAAATTTAATCGCTTTGGATTTTTATTTTCAAAAATATTTAATTTCTCTATTTTTAAAATATTTTCTAAACTTTTAACATCTATATTATATTTATTCATTATATTTATTATACTTTTATAAGGACTTTCTTCCAAATCATACTTTATCTCTTTCTTATTTTTACTCTCTCTACTCTTCTTCTCCTTCTTTTTATTATCTTCTACTACTCCATCTTCTTCTATATCACTATCACTTTCATTATCTTCTTGACGACTTATTTTTAACAAATTTAAAAATATTTCTATTATATATATTAACTCATTTTCATCTATTATTAACCGATGTGTCGAAAAAAACGCATTTTGTATCATCTTTTTATTAACTTCTAATTGCGATATTTTATTTAATATATTCGTAAATTCAATTCGAAATTTATTATCTTTTATTAATTCAAGATTTTGTAAATACAAATTTGGAACATATAATGAAAAAAATGAAGCAATTATTGGCATTAATTCTCGCTCTTGATGTTTATAAACACACGTTTGAATTTCATCATAAAAAGATAAACTTTCTAATGACTTCTCATAACTTTCAAATTGTTTTTTAAAATTATTTTCTTCTTTTAAATCTTCTTTAATAATACTATTTTTTATATAATTTATCATATTATGATGAACCATTAATGGAATTAATAATGTATCAAATGAATATAATAAAGAAGCATCGTCACTACTTATTTTATCATTTAAAACTTTATATGTTGCTTCATTTAATTGACAATGTAAATCTACTTTTCCATATATTAAAATATATGTTTTTAATTCATTTTTATCAATAATTCCATTAAAACCTTTAAATTCTAAAATACTTTTAATTGCATTAATTATTTTTCTTATATCATATTCACAATATTCATATATTTCACTTTTTATAGCACTATTTATTTTAAAATTATATACATTACACATTTTATTCATTATTATATTTAAATCATTTTCACATGGTGTCCCCAAATCAATCACTTTACATAACTTTTTTAATTCATTCATCTTCTTATCATTCGTATAATTACATGTACATATTATCGGATTATATATACTATATAAATCCTCATTTTTTACACTCTTTTTACTTTTTGATATACTCTTCTCCATTTTTACATCATTTTTAGCACCCGTTTTTACTATACTTATTAATTCATTAAATATTACATTATCACCCGTTTCTAACATTGTTTCTATATTATCAAATATAAAACCACATTTTGTTGAATTATTATTATATTCATTCAAATTTTTATAATGTATTGCATTTTTAAATAATTCACTTATTTGCTTTTTTGTTAATTGCTCATCATTAAACTCCTTTTTATCATAATTAAATTTTTTCAATAATAATTGCGCTAATAATGATTTACCACAACCCTTTTTGCCAATTAACATTAATATTTTAGGATTATTACTCTTTTTATTTTCATAATCTTTAAACCACTTTTCACATTCATTTACTTCCTTTTTATATATTAAAAAATCATTTAAATCATTTACTTCAAATATATCACGTTCTATCTTCTTCTCTTCTTTAATATCATATATTATATCCTCTTCATCTATAAAATGAAATAAACTCATTTTTTAATTAATTATTATTATTATTATTATTATTATTATTATTATTATTATTATTATTATTATTA